>BNJT01001564.1_pt1 | contig 199925 bp, 317 predicted proteins | sample 8540491 | NCBI WGS metagenome assembly BNJT01 (sample SAMD00202455, study PRJDB9452) | human saliva metagenome | host: Homo sapiens | reverse complement strand
CTGCACCGCCTGCGCGCCGGCCAGATCGGGCCGCAGCAGAAGGTGCTGGTCATGCGCCACGACATCGACACCGATCCGCGGCTGTCGCTGGACTGGCACCGCATCGAGTCCGAACTGGGCTGCCGCGCCAGCTACTACTTCCGCCAGAGCACGCGGGATGCCGAGGTCATGCACATCCTGGCCAGCCGGCGTGCACGTCAGCTACCACTTCGAGGAGCTGGCCGAGTACGCCAAAGCAGAACCGTTGCGCTCGCCTGCCGCCGTGCAGGAAGCCATGCCCTGAGATTCGAGGCCCAGTTCGTCGAAAACCCGCACGCAGCTGCGCCGGGGGTTCAGCCTGCCGATGAACGTGGTGTGCTCGCACGGCGACTGGATGAACCGCTATCTCAAAATGCCCAACCGCTGCTCACTCACGACGATGGCCTGCGCGCCCGGGCCGGCATCATCAGCGAAACCTACGACGACGAGGTGATGATGCCTCTGCGGCCTACGTCTCCGACGACGATCCGCCCACCTACTGGGCGCGGCAACCCGTTCGAGCTGATCCAGCAGGGCACCAGCCCGCTGGGCATTCTCACCCACCCCAAACTGTGGCGTTCCCACTGGTCCTCCAACGCGCGCGACCTGACGGTTCGCATCCGCGAGGCCCTGCAGTTCAAGTTCGGAAAAGGCTGGAAATGAAAAAGCGCATCTGCCATATCTCCACGGTGCACCGTGGGGTCGAAAATCCGATCATCCGCAAGGAAGTGGCCTCGATGGCCGAGGCCGGCTGACGCCCAGCCGTCATTGCCGCCACCCGAGGAAGTGGCCGAGGCTGCCCGGCTGGGCGTCACCATCCACCCGCTGAAAGAGCGCAAAGACCGCATCGCGCGGATGACCGCCAAGATGTATGAAGCCTGGAACACCGCGCGCAAACTCAAGGCCGAGATCTACCACTTCCACGACCCCGAACGGATCCCGCTGGGGCTGTTCATGAAACTGTGCGGCCACCGCATCGTCATGGACGTACGCGAAGACCTTGGCCAACCAGGTCCTCAGCAAGCACTGGATCCCGCCGCCCATCCGGAAACTGGTCGGCAGGATCGCCCGCGGCTGCGAGCGCATCGGTGCGCGCTTCTTCGACAGAGTGGTCACCGCCTCGCCCACAGGCCACCTTCTTCCAGGACGTGGCCCGTCCGGGCCAGCCTCTACACGCTGCACAACTACCCGCTGCTCGCCGAGCTGGGGCTCGACCCGACAAGGACAACACACGCGCGCCGCGGCCAGTCCACCCACGTGGTCTGTGCCGGAGGTCTGTCGCGCATCCGCGGCATCATCGAGGATATGGAGGCCGTCGAGAAGGCCAACGTCAAGCTGATCGCATGGCCGGCGAATTCAAGAGCGACGCCGACAAAGGCCGAAAATCACTGCCATGCCTGGCTGGAAGCAGGTCGAATATCTGGGCTGCAGAGCTGCGACGGCATCCGCAACGCCCTGGAGCGCAGCTTTGCCGGCCTGTGCACGTCTACCTCACCCCCAGCCACCCTCACCGCCGAGCCGATCAAGCTTTTCGAGTACATGGCGGCCGATCCCGACCATCTGCTCGCCCATTCCCAACTGGACGGCCTCATCTCTGGAAAAGCATGACGCCGGCGTGATCGTCGATCCGAAGGATGTCGACGCCGTGGCGAAAAGCGTCATCGACCTGCGCGACAACCCGGGACGTGCCGCCAGATGGGCATCAACGGCCAGAAGGCCGTGATCGAGCACTACAACTGGGGCACAGGCGGCCCGGATGCGGGAGATGTACGAAGATCCTGGACAACGCCTGACCTTCCGGTGCCGGAGGGCTGCGGACCACTACTACCGGACCCTGGCCGCTGCCGGACCTTCGCCACTATCCGGATCTTTTGCACCGCCGGACCTTTCCCCGACAGCGCAATCCCCACGCAGAGCTGACGTTTGCCCGCCACCAGCCGCACCGAGCCGCCGTACAGAACATCCGGCGGCAGCAAGGCAACGTTCGCAGCGCGGCACCTCTCAACCGACCGCCGGTATCGGTACAGCCAGCAAAACGTTACCAGCGTCGGCACAAAGAACACAGGGCGCCCTTCGGGGCGCTTTTTGTTGCCTGTCGGCCTGATAATTCACAGCACTGGCAACCTGCGGTGCTGCAAGGAACCATCAAAATGAAGCTGGCACTGCGTCCACCTCTCCCTCCCAGGCGGTGAACCGCCTCAGTCACTCCCGCACACCGTCAGCACCCGGACCGATGTTTTTGCAGCACCCTGCCTGGACTGAAAACATGACCAACTTCCCTTGACTTGCGTCGGGATGCGGCGAGTCCCCATCACAGGTCCATTCCTCGCAACAGGAATGGCTTCAGTCATGCACCTCACGCAAAAACCACATTCAAATCTGTCTGACCAGGCTTTCCTGGCCGTCTTCCATGCTGAGCTGCTCCTACCCATGTCGCTGGCCCTGGCCGCTGCGGCGCCGGTGACGATCCTCACGCCTGGCCCCGACCCAGGCCAGCCAGTCTTCTGCCCAGGCAATGCTGGCTCAAACCGAAGCACAGGCCCCGACCGAAGCACTGGCCGCGACCAGCGCCACGCTCAGGGCCGAGGAAGAGCCCCGCACGCCGCCCTCCTTCAGGCAGATGGCCGGCGAGCGCCCGACATCGTCACCTCCGTCCCCAACGAAGAGAACTCGGCTGGAACGGCATCGACGCCTGGATGGCGAACACCCTCTCCTACACGATGACCTCGGGCGGCAGCCTGCTGGGTGACGCCGACCATTCGGTGGACGTGTTCGTGGATGGATCAGCAACGTCCTGCGCCCGCACCACCGGACTCCCCATGGCCGATGCCTCCGCCAGACCCTATGAACAACCCGGGGCCACCACCACCGATGCCGCGGCCACGACCTCGGTCACGGCCCGCCACCCGCGTCCGCGCCCCTACCGGCCGGCCAGTGATGCTGACCCGTAGCTGGGCACGGGGCAACGACTACAACGTCCAGCCCAACGACCCGGGCAGCAACCGAGCCGCAGGCAACAGTGCCCTCGAACGGCAGCAGCACGTCGAATGATGGCAGCGCATCGAGCGGCAATGCCGGCAGCAATACCACCGCAGGCAACACCAGCAAGCCCACCACCCCGACGGCAGCCGCCACGGCAAAGCGGCAACGGCAACGGCAGCTGCAGTCTGCCGGCACGGGCAGCAGCACCGCCCAGCCCGCCAGCCGCAACCGTCTGGTCACGGCCACCAACCTGCAGCTGGATTCGCCCGAGTTCAACCGCCTCTACGGTCCGGGCGTGTTCACGCAGAATGCCCTGGCCAACACGGTCATCGGCAGCTACCGCAACCGCAACACGGCGTGTCGAACCGCTTCCGATGCCACCGTCAACGCGTCGAGCTCAACAGCGTGCGCCTGTACTGGCAGAGCGGTCTGGGCTATGCGGGCGGCACCGGAGGCGTCATCCGCCTGAGCCTGTACTCCGGACGACGGCAGCTCCGCACACCCGCCCAACCTGAAGGCAGCCCCGCTGGTCAGCGGCACCTTCACCCCGGACCTCAAAGCCGGGCGACAAGATCGATCTTCCCCGAAATCCGGATGGACAAAAAGAGCGGCAACATGGTGGCCGGCCGTCTCTACCACCTGGTGATGGAGAACATCGACCCCAATGCGCACGAAAACTTCATCAGCAGCAACAACAGCATCACACCGCAGAAGAATGGCCGTCCGGCCCGCTGGCTGAACACCATCGACTGGTCCACGCTGATGGGCTATCGCCCGCGCGGTTCCACCTGCGACTTCAGCTGGACCAACCTGACCGAGGTCGGTTCCAGTGGCAACATCTTCTCGCCCATCCCGCAGCTCTCGCTCACCAATGGCCAGAGCCAGGGCGTATCGGACATGCAGGCGGCACGGTCGACAACAGCTGATCTACACCGCCACGGCCCAGAAGCCCATTCGCGAGCACTTCACCCCGCGCAGCGACAAGCGCATCTCAGGCATCCTTTGCCACCGCCGCCTCGGTGGCGGGCCGGCTACAGTGGCGCATTCTGGACGGCAACACCGAGCTGGCGTCTGGGCTACGTCAACGAAAACCGTCCGAACTACAACCCGATCCAGTCCAACCCCAGCTACAGGGTCGGCAATTTCAAGTGGTACGACATCACGCTGCCGCAGGATGTGGTGATGAAGGGTGGGCGCGCCCATGAGCTGGAGTTCCGTCCGAAGGCAACAGCCAGTGGAAGTTCGGCGACCACCGCAACGGCTCCTCCTACGGCTACACCTGGCCTGCCGCCTTCACCGAATCGCAGGCGCAGCTGATGCTGGGCGGCGCTGGATCGGTTCCAACCACTGGAACCACGCCCAGAACGGTTCGGGCGCAAACTGGCCGGTGGTGTTGCATCTGGCCCCTGAACCAGACAGGCCCCTCTGGCCCCACGGTACCAGACGGACCGTCCCCTGACACCCGGGGCCAGACAGCCTGAAGGCACCCCGAAGTCCCGTTCACCAGCGGGCTTCGGGAAAAACGTCGAACCGGTACACCCGCACATGGGGTACCGGTTTGTGGTGACGGTGCAAAAGACCCTCCTGCACAACCACGGGCACGGGTGGATCAGCTTTACCTGGTGCGCGTATGGATTCATTCGCCCATCTTCGCGTGCAGGACAGGGCGGCTGCAGAATCCTCGATGGCTTCAGAGGCTCCCAGGGTACTGTCAACCCGGCCATACATGACCAGAGTCCGGGAATGCGACACATCCATGGCTCGGCATTCACCTCACTGGCCGGTGCACGGCTGACCCGCACCGCCCCACTTCTCCTGGTCCTGATGCTGTCCGCCTGCGGCAACGACAGCGAAAGCCCGGGCACGGCCAGCAGCAAATCCGTGCACGGCCAGACTGTTTCGGGCATCGTTCAGCCCGGCACACCAGAGGCCGGCGCACAGGCGGTATCCCCTGCACACAACGACCTGCACACCAAGGCACTGGTCCCCGCCAATGGCAGCATCACCCTTACATCCGGCGCATTCGGCAAACTCTATGGCCCGGGCGTCTTCAAGCAGGACGCGCTCGCCAACACGGTGGTTGGCGTTCAGGGCGCCTACGAACAGAAGGTGTCGAATCGCCCGCGCCCAGCACAACGGACAGATCAGCAGCGTGCGCATCTACTGGCAGGCAGGCAAGGGTTATGCATCAGGAACGGGCGGTACGGTTCGCCTGTGCATCCTGCCCGACGATGGCAGCAGCCGGCATCTGCCCAATCTCAACGCAACACCGCTTGGTACGGCCTGGTACAGTCCGGGCGCGGCACTTGTCGGCAAGGGAAAACCCATCTTCGCCGATGCATGGTTCAGCGGCACGCAGGCGCTGAAGGCCGGGCGGATTGCGTATTCCGATGATCGTGACCGACGATTCCGGCATCGTGACCGCGCAGTCCGGTCATCGTGACCGATGTCGAGTGGTCAGAGACATTGCCTGCCAGATTGTGCGCGATTGCCCTGATCCGGGGGGCCTTCCAGCCCCCCCAGTACCTCCGGGAGAGCGTCAGCTCTGGTTGGCGGATGAAGGCGTTTTCTTCGTTCGTGCAGCGCGCAGTGACTCCCCCTTGAGCACGATCCGCTGCGCCTGTGGCAGCAGACGATCCAGCATCGCGTCGGCCACCGCCGGCTCATCGATCCAGGTATGCCAGTGATCGACGGGCAACTGGCTGGTGATCAGCGTGGCCCTGTTGCCGGCCCGGTCATCGATGATCTCCATCAGCGCTTCCCGGCAGGGGGCGTCCAGCGCCACCAGTCCCCAATCGTCCAGTATCAGGACCTGCGTCTTTGCCAGCTTGCCAAGCCACCTGGTGTAGGTGCCTGTGGCCCGTACTGAGGCCCAGCTCCTCGCCCAGCCTTGGCAGACGCAGATACCGCGTACTGTGTCCCTGGCGACAGGGCATACTGTCCGAGGAGCGCAGGCAAGCCACGTCTTGCCGCACCCCGTGGCCCGCTCAGGATGATGGTGGCGCCGGACGTTGCCCAGTCACTCAGGGCAAAGCGCCATCCAGCGGGCACGTTCCAGCCCCCGGCTGGCTCGTGCGTCGAAGTCTTCGATGTGGGCCTGGGCATACTTCAGGCTGGCCTGCTTCAACAGGCGGGCGCTGCGCCGGTCGTGGCGGCTGTCGATCTCGTGCTGAACCAGCAGGGCCAGACGCTGCTCGAACCCAGCTCTGTGCTTGCGGGCTGTTCGAGCTGTCGCTGCAGCGCCTGTGCCATGCCCTGAAGTCGGAGTTCCTGCAGCTGGGCGATAGGTTTGATTGTGGGTCATGATTCACCTCCTGGCGTCAGTGATAGGCCCGTGCACCGCGCAGGTGCCTCATGGTCCGGGCTTTGCCATGCGTCCTGCCCGGTTGTGCCGGCAATGCTTTCTCCCCTGCCGCTGAGCGGGATGTCGCGTACCGCGCGATAGGTGTGGATCTGCAGCGACAGGGCGCGCTCGCGAGGCCGCTTCCGAGACGGGCATGGCCGTGGCGTCTGGCCAGCGACAGCAGACCCAGCGCACTGCGATAGCCATGCTCCGGGGTGCCTGTATCGGGCCAGCATGCGCTCGATCAGCAGCGCCGTGCTTTCGCCGACACCACGGCCCCCACGCGACCAGACGTTCCGGTGTCCATTGCGATGTGCACGGTGGCTGGCCGGCATGTGCTCCTCGATGGTGGTAAAGCCGCCTGCCTGATGACTTCTCGGGTGCGGCGCACCCGTTTGCCCTCGTGCAGCAAATGATGCCATGCTGGGTGATGCGGGCATCGAGCCGCCGTCCAACCAGCACATGGGGCACGCTGTGCGGTGCCGGTCGATCTCGACGTGGTAGTCCACGTGTACCCGCACGGTCTTGTAGCGAGCGTATTCGTAGCGAACCGATGGCGAGGGGCGCAGGGCCGGTGCATCGAGGCCTGGCAAGATCGCCGGCGCAGCTGCCCGGCAGCTTCTGGAAGGGCGGTTGTTGAGCTGTTCCAGCGGTTCGATGGCCCGGTTGGCACTGCCCAGATCATTGGGCGGTACAGCAGCGCAGCCTGGCCAGAATCCAGCGTTCGACGACCTGAACGACCGACTCCACCACGGCCTTGTCCTGCGAACTGTGAGGCCGTGCCGGCAAGACGGCACAGTCGTAGTGACGGGCAGTCCCGATGCTGTCGGTCGCTCTGGGTTCGTAGCGATCGGCACGGCACATGACCGCCCGGGATTGTCGGCACGATCAGGGCGAGGGACATCACCCGCCATGCAGTGCAGTGCCCCCACCATGCCATTGATCCAGTCAGCGCTCTTCTGGCCGGGCGTGGCCTGCGCGTAGGTGTAATGGGAGGCGCCCAGCGCCGCGACGAACAGTGTGCCCTGCTGCCGTCACGCAGCGCCAGCGTCGGTCCGGCAAAGTCCACGAACAGCTTCTCGCCGGCGACATGGATCTGGCGCATCGAGCGCTTGAGCGTCCTGACGTAGTGCCGGTAGCGTTCGCAGAACGACTGTACTGCAGCGTACGCTGGCCCACGTATTCGGCCTGGTACTCCTGCCACAGCAGCATCAGGGTCATGCCTTGCGGCCGAGGTTTCCCGGTGCATCAGGGCAAAGTCCGGCAGCACGCAGGGGCGAGCGTTCTGTCCTGTCCGGCAAGCAGGCGGAATGCAGCTCGCGTCGCTCATCGAATCGATGAGCAGCCCAGTCCTCCAGTCCCTGCGCACGGGCCAGGGTCACGTACTTGATACGACGCCCTTGAAACGCCAAGGGCCTGGGCACTAACGCGCCAGCGATTCACCTCTGACGAGGCGGTGTTCGAGAATGGCTTTGATCATCTGTGTGTCGAGCGATGGCGCTGGCATTGGCGGCTTCCAAAGCCGCCAACGGTAAAGCGCAGGTTGAGAACAGCAGGGCTGTCTCGACACACTCGAACACCATCGGTCACGATCGCGGAATCGGCGGTCACGATGTCGGAATCGCTGGTCACGATACCGGAATCATCAAATCCACGGCCCCGGAACCGCCCGGTCACGATCGCCGGAATCAGCGGTCACGATCATCGGAATACCCAGGCAGATCTATCACCCGCTGATGGAAAACCTCGATGGCTCGCCCGCCAGCAATTTCATCAGCAGTAACAATGTCATCACCGTTCGCCCGAACGGCCGCCCCTCCCGCTGGGTAGCCACGACGGACTGGGCCACCCTGCTGGGCACCCGGCGTCATGGCACCAGTGCCGGCTTCAACTGGTATGACCTCACCGTCAACGGCTCGAGCAGCGACAACTATTACACGCCCATCCTGCAGCTGAACTACAGCACCGGCGCCGTACAGGGCAATTCCAACATGGAGGGCGGCGCTTCCGATCCGAAACAGGTCTTCACCGCCAGTGCCAGTCAGCCGGTGCGCGAGCAGTTCCGCCCGTCCAGCACCAGACAGGTCTCTGGCCTGTCGGTGGCCACGATCCGCCTCGGTGGGCGGCCAGCTGCGCTGGCGCATCGTCGAGAACGGCAAACTGAGCTGGTCAGCGGCGCCATCTCGCAATGGAGCCCCAACTACCGGGTCAGTGACCAACAAAACCGTTCGCAACCGCATGACGAACTACCAGTGGTACGACATCAACCTGCCGCGCACCATCACCTTCCGTGCCGGCAGCACCTATGACGTGGAGTTCCTGCCCCAGGGCAGCAGCCAGTGGAAGTTTGCCGACCAGCGCAACGGATCCGATTACGGTTTCCGGTGGCCGGCTGCCTTCACCGAATCGAAAGCGCAGCTCAAGCGGGATGGCCAGTGGAAGGGCGCCTCATCACTGGGACTACAACCAGAACCGCAATGACGCCAACTGGCCTCGTGGTCCTGCACCTGAACTGATCAAACCGGCCAGTCCGACTGGTCGTGATGGTGTGCGAGCAGCGGGTACCCGCACGCCTCCCGTACACCGCCGTCCATGGCTCCCCGTCCGGCATCCCAGCATGCCGGACCCCGCAACGCCGCGCGGCAGCCCAGCCTGCCACGCGGCGTTCTCGCAGGCAGGGTCGGCACCTCACGGGCCAGATCATCGTACGTATCCAGAATCTTTCTGACACATCGTTACCAGCCAGAGCACCGGTCACTGGCGGGCACTGAACAGCCAGAAAAATGGCCGCAGTATCTCCAGCGGCTACCTGCAGCTTTGGATCAGGCTTTTGCCCATCCATTGAATATTGCATCGCAACATTACGACATACTGCGATCTGCCGTGTAACAAGCGTCTTTTACCATCTACTTATGGCTTTTTATCGTAGTTCACCGCATGACAGGCACTTCAAAAAAATCTCTGATGCTGCAATGCACATACCGAACGAACACCCTCACCCGCCAGGAACAGACAAAACATGAAGATCATAAATAACTACTATTTATATCCATACACTACCTGCGGGCTTTTGTTTGAGCGTTATACTTCCGCTCGCTTTCGTAACTTTTGTAAGTCATTGGAAGAGCTGCAACATAGTGCAGCATTTTGACAAACACCCCCTATGCAACAAAAAAACAAATCGCGCTAGCAGCACCAGTTCTGGCTGCCCTGATCCTCACCGCCTGCGGTGGCTCTGAAGAAGGTGGCAGCACGGCCTCCAGCACCAAGGCCGTGACCGGCAGCGTCATCTCCTCCCTGAAACCCTGGCATCGACCGATGCCGCGCAGAACGGCAACACGCAGGACTCCCCAGGCCGGCAGCCTGCAGACCAAGGCCATCATCAGCGGCACCCACAGCCTGACCTCCGGCACCATCAACCGTCTCTACGGCCCCGGCGTCTACAACCAGGACGCGCTGGCCAACACCATCGTGGGCGGCCCCAACAACCAGAAGGTGTCCAACCGCTTCCGGGCCCAGCACAACGGCCACATCACCAGCGTGCGCCTGTACTGGCAGCCGGGCCGTGGCTACTCGTCGGGTAACGGCGGCACCATCCGCCTGCGCATCATGCCCGATGCCGGCGGCACGCCCAACCTGAACGCCGCCGCACTGGCCACCGGCTACTACAGCCCGGGTGGCGCAGCCTACGGCAGCAAGCCCATCTTTGCCGACGCCCACCTCACCAGCAGCCGCAACGTGCAGGCCGGCCAGATCTACCACCTGGTGCTGGAAAACGTCGACGGCTCACCCACGTACAACCACATCAGCAGCAACAACGCCATCACCATCGGTGCCAATGGTCGCCCATCGCGCTGGGTCGCCCCGTCCGACTGGGCCACGCTGCTCAACACCCGCGGCCGCTGGCTGGACCTGACCACCAACCCCTCCAGCAGCAACAACTACTACGTGCCCATCCTGCAGCTCAACTACAGCACGGGGGCCGTGCAGGGCAACTCCAACATGGAAGCGCGGTGCCACCGACCCCAAACAGGTCTTCACCGCCAATGCCAACCAGCCGGTGCGCGAGCAGTTCCGCCCGTCCAGCACCAAACAGGTCTCTGGCCTGTCGGTGGCCACATCCGCCTCGGTGGGTGGCCAGCTGCGCTGGCGCATCGTCGAGAACGGCAATGAGCTGGCACAGCGGCACATTTCGCAGTGGAGCCCCAACTCACCGTCAGGTGGCCAACCGTTCGGGCAACCGCGTGACCAACTACCAGTGGTACGACATCGACCTGCCGCGCACCATCACCTTCCGTGTCGGCAGCACCTATGACGTGGAGTTCCTGCCCCAGGGCAGCAGCCAGTGGAAATTTGCCGACCAGCGCAACGGGGCCGACTTCGGCTTCCGCTGGCCCGCCGCCTTCACTGAGTCGCAGGCCCAGCACCGCCGTGGTGGCCGCTGGATCAACGCCTACCACTGGGACTACAACCAGAACCGCGGCGGCTCCAACTGGCCGGTGGTGCTGCACCCTGAACTGACCATGAGCCTGCTGCCACAGGCATGACGGGCGGGGAAACGGGCTGATCATGGAATCCCGCCATCCTGCGTGACCTTCGTGGACCTCCGAAGCGCCCCCGGGCGCAGCCAGCAAGGCTGAATCACGCAGTAAAAAGCGCCGCCTGAAACCTCCTCAGTGCGGCGCTTCCTGCATCCGGTACGGGCCAGGATTCATGCGCAGAACCGGATTCACTGATAGCCGGCAGCCATGTCCGGAGACCGGACCGTGTTGCAGCAAAGGCCCGTCAGTCCAGAATCAGCCGGGGCACATCGAACACCTCGGCGGCCTTTTTCTGGATTTGCGTTCCCCGCACCAGGGCCAGTGCGCGAACATAGGTTCTCGTTCACGTAGTCGCGGATGGCCTGCTGCGAGTGATACTCGTACAGGGCGTCGATTTTCCTCTGCAGCTGCTGTTCGGTCAGCGTGACGAAGCAGCGGTGCGAAAACTCCAGGTTGTTCCAGGCCAGCTCATAGGCCAGGATGGTGGTGCGCCTGAAGGCCCGGAAGCCTTCGTCGGCAATGGTCTTGTGGTCCTGATGCGTATCGGTGGCGCTGGGCACGAACACCAGATCGGGCCGGTACTCGCGGTTCAGGCGAATCATCGTGTCCAGCACACGCTGGCGGTTTTCCGGGAAGGTGCGCACCCTGAAGTCCAGCACCAGCGCGTCTTCCTTCTTCACGCCCAGCTTCTGGGCGGCATTGACGTTTTTCGGTGCGCAGCACGTCGCGCGCAAAGCCTGCGGGCACGGAATCTTCTGCGGCCGAGAAGGCCACGGTCACCACGCGGTGGCCTTCTCGATCAGCCGAGCCACCGTACCACCACAACCCAGTTCGGTGTCGTCGGTGTGCGGTGCCAGCACCAGGACGGTGCCTTTCTTGCCCTCGGGCATCAGTTTTTCTATCTGCATTGTTTTTGTTGCTTCAGTGATCAGTCGGGGCATTCTGCAGCAGGCCCCGCTGAAAGAAAAACCAAAAAGTCCTGAGCGCCGTTCATTGCCCGGAGCACCAGACCTGTTGCCGGGGAACCCTGACCTGTCGACGGAGACACCGGACGGGTACCTCGCCCGGTGCGCGATGGCATGATCGCGCAGATGCCTGTGTCAGCCGGCAGGCAGGTGAGGCGAAGCGCGGAACAGCCCCGGGACGCGTCCCCGACACGGCTCAGGACGGCGCCACACCCGGCCCGACGCGGTCGTCTCCGGGCCGGCGCTCGGCCATCACGTCCTGCACCACGTCCATCACCAGGCCGGCCGAACGTTCACGCGAGAAGTCGCGCGAGGCTTCCAGCGCCTTCTGGCCCAGTCGCCTTCGTCAGTGCGGGATCATCGGCCAGTTTCTGGATGGCATTGGCCATGTCTTCGGGGTTTTTCGGGCAGCACGTTGATGCCAAAGCCGTACTCGTCCACCAGCGGTGGCCCTCACCGGCCGGCAGACTCATGATGACGGGCATGCCCATGGCCAGCGCCTCGAAGGTCTTGACGAGATGGTAGGCCCTGAAGAGCTGCCGGTCCTTCATCATCACGATGGCGGCATCGAGCAGGCTCCACACCGCCGGCATGTCGGCCTGGTCGAACGGGGCAGCAGCTTCACGTTGGTCAGCCCCCGTTCCTGGATGGATTTCTCCACCTCGTCATACTCGGCACCGGCCCCGGCCAGCATGATCACGATGTCGTCACGGCCCCGGTCGCGCAGACACGACCGGCATCCACCGCCGTTCTGCACGCCGGCGCCCATGCCGATGGTGCCGTAGTAGCTCACCACGAACTTGCCCTGCAGGCCGAACTTCTCGACGAAGGTGGCATCCCTCGGGCCGCGTGAAGCGGTTGGTATCGGCACCGTTGCGCACCACGACGATCTTGTCGGACGGAATGCCCCGGTCCACCGAGGGTCCCGCTTCAGACCTTTGGTCACGGCGATCACGCGGTCGGCCGCGCGATACATGCTCATCTCCATCCAGTACAGCGTCTTGATGGCGATGCCTTCCTTCATGGCGCCCACGGCCACGATGGAGGCAGGGCCACGAGTCACGCAGCTCGAAAACCACGGCAGCCGGCGCAGGCGCGACACCACCCACCCCGCCACGGCGCAGAAGGAACTGCGGCGAGGTGGTGATGAGAATGTCGGGCCGCTTCTGGAACATGGCCACGATGCCGCCCGTGACCATGAACGACACGTAGTCGAGGATGCGCTTGAGGAAACCTCGTTGGCGGCAATGTAGCTCTTGACGCGGATGACGGTCACGCCCCCATGTCTTCCTTCATGCACCAGCGGTTGCGTAGCTGGCCAGGGGCTTGCCCTGCGGGAAGTTGGGGCGGTGGTGATGATGGTGACCCTTGTGCCCGTCCTTCACCCAGCGGGAGACGTGCTCCCAGGTCCGCATGGCGGGCACATTGCGCTCGGGCGGGAAGTTGTCGGTCAGAAAGAGAATGTTCAGCTTGGGGGATGCCATGATCGAACCCGCCCTCGAAAAAGATCAGCGCTTGAAGGTCATCTGCGGCATCTTGACCAGCGTGGCCGCGATCTTCTCGCCGGCATCGCCGTTGCCGTAGTGTTCGCGGGCATCGCCGCGGGACCCACGCGCCGAGGCGCACAGCTCGGCAGGCTTTCGGGTCTTCCAGCGGGGCCAGGGTGTTCCAGCCGGAATCGACTCAGCTCGGTCCACTCAGTTTCGTCGCGGAAGGTGACGCACGGCACCTTGTGGAGAAGGCCTCGCGCTGCACGCCGCCCGAGTCGGTGACGATCACGCCGGCCGCGCGCTCCAGACGCACGATGTCGATGTAGCCGATGGGCTCGACGATCTTGAAGTTGGCCGACTTCGGCTTCAGTCCCTGAGGCATCCACGTGCTGGCGGGTACGCGGGTGCAGCGGCAGGATGACCGGCAGTTTTCGGCCAGCAGGTCCAGCCCCTCCATCAGCACGCGCAGGCGTTTGGGGTCGTCGGTGTTGGCGGCGCGGTGCACGGTGCACAGCACGAACCTGCCGGGTTCCACCCCGAAGGTTTCCAGCGCCTTCGATTTCTGCTCGGCCACCTTGGCCATCTGCAGGGCGCAGTCGTACATCACGTCGCCGGGCTGCTCGACGCGGTCGCCGGTGATGCCTTCGCGCGCCAGGTTGGCCGTGGACACGTCGGTGACCGAGAAGTGCACGTCGGTAATGTGGTCGGTCAGCACGCGGTTGATTTCTTCCGGCATGCGGTTGAACGAACGCAGGCCGGCCTCGACATGGGCCAGCGGGATATGGATTTTGGCGGCGGCCAGCGCACCGGCCAGCGTGCTGTTGGTGTCACCGTAGACCACCACCACATCGGGCTTCTCTTCCAGATAGAGCTTTTCCAGCGCTTCGAGCTGGCGGCCCGTCATGGCGCCGTGGCCACCACCGCCGATGTGCAGGTTGAAGGCGGGGCCGGGCATGCCCAGCTCCTGGAAGAACACATCGGACATGTTCTGGTCGTAGTGCTGGCCGGTGTGCACGATGCAGTGTTCGACATCCGGATACTTTTTCCAGGGCCTGGCTGACGATGGCCGCCTTGACGAACTGGGGCCGGGCACCGACAACCGAAAAAATGCGCGTCTTGGACATTTGTAACGTCTCTCGCAAACGGGGAAGGATCGCCATGAATATAGCCGCCCTGTCCGTCGCGTCAACCAAATATCCGGTCACTGTGCCAACTATGACAGCTCTTTTTCCCAAAAACAGTCACTTGGGTATTGTTGTCCTGATACAACAGGGTTTCGTGACATTAAATGTGATTCATTATTATGAATAATGAATGTATCAATCGTGTATCCGGACCCGGACGAACGGCAGAACCCGGCCGGGCAGGTGCCTCTGCGAAAGTCTGTGAGTGCTGTGAACTCAGGGCGGGATGAGCCAGAAGGCGCCGTTTGGCGGCACAGCAGCGCCATTGGCGGCAAACGGCAACGCACTGGATCGCCCTGGGCATAGGGAAAAAGTGCCGCAGGACTTTTGCAGAGGGCCAGAGGGCCATGCCAGGTCAAGCGAGGCAGGGCCATCGCAGCCCCGCGGGTGGCGGGTTCTGCTGCGGTCTACTGGATCTGCCAGCTGTAGAGGTGGTTGTTGGAACCGAAGTAGATCCGGCCGTTGGCGGCGGCGCCCCCCACGGTGATGCGCATCGGTGACTGCACCACCCGTGCCAGCGTATGGGAGGCGGTATCCAGCCGGGCAATGCCGTCGTGGAGCAGCACATAGACGGTCTCGGCACCGCCCGCGCCCGCCGTCTTCACGAAGGCGCGCGTGCCCTGGGCAAACACCGCCGCCGTACCCAGCTGACGGCTGAAGTTCTTCGCCGAGACCACCTGATGCGTTTCCGGGTTGAAGGCAAACAGGTCCACGCTGTCGGCAATGCCGTAGACCAGGCCGTCCGGTGCCACCACCAGGTCGGTGATGGTCCGCGCGCCCTTGACGGGTGTACCGTGCCAGCTCACCTGATGGGTGTTCGGATCCATCAGGAACAGCTCGCCCGAGTCTCCACCCTTGGTCACGCCGCCGGTACCGGGCTTGACCGTGGTGCCCCCCAGCAGGGTGCCGTTGGGCAGCTCGATCAGCGCCTGCACCGAATGGTCGGGAATCAGCTGGGTGTGGTCGATGGCGGCCCGGTCGCCGTTGATGCGGTTCCAGAACACCATGCCCCCCGCCGGTCATGCCGTACTCGGGTGTCCCCGCCATGACCATCAGCGCACCTGAGCGCTGGGCCAGCAGCGCATGCGGCCGGTTGATCGACGGATTGGCCTGCAGCACGTCGTTGTATTCGTTCTGGCCGTCGTTCTTCTCCTGCAGCAGCTCGCCATCCGGATAGGCGCCCACGTAGAGCCGCTTGCCCACCGGCACCATCACGTTGGGCTGGCGGTTCACCCGCTTGCTGTCGAAGGTGCTGCCTTGCGCTGCAGGGCAGCATGAAGGTATGCATCGGAAAGCGGGTGCCACCACAGACGGTACCGTCTTCCATCGTGCAGACGAAGGTCAGCGACGCCCCTTCGGTGGTGTAATCGAAGGCCACCTCCTGGTTCTGGCCATCCGGCGAACGGGTGACCAGCCGGCGCGTGTGCATGTCGATGTCCACCAGCCGGCGGCCCGACGGGAAGTTGCGGTCGGTCAGGTTTCTGTGCGCCCGTCTTCAGGCTGGACGCGGCCGTCTTGTCATTGGGGCCGAGGCCGGTAGCCTTGCCATTGACAGGATGTAGCGGCCATTGCCATTGCTGCCATACACCACATTGGTGTCGGCCTGCGTCACCACGGCCTGCCCCGAAATGCGCTGGGGCGTCGGGATCAGCGGCTGCGCGGTACGGGAGGTCGGGTTGAAGGCATAGATCTGCGAGGCCGCCATGCCGGTACCCACATACACCCAGCCCTGCTGGTCCACGGCAATGGAGCGCGGATACTGCGCCCACGATTCTGGCACCACGGCGCCGTACTCTTCCACGGCGCCACTGTCCGGCGTGTAGGCCACCAGCTGGTTGTTCGGATAGGTGGCCGCCCAGATGCGCCCGCCCCCATCCTCCGTCAGGCTCATGGCCGTCTTGCCCTGGGTCTGGCCGACGAAGCTGAAGCGCTTCGTTGCCACGTCGAATTCGATGAAGAAGTTGTTGAACAGCGTATAGAAGCGGTTCTTCGATGACAGGTAGACCGCCGCCGGTTCATCGCCATTCGGGTCGAACGGGGTCTGGAACTGTCTGGTGGCCCCGGTGGTTGCGTTGACCATCATCAGCGAAAAACCGCCACGCCAGTCCTGCAGCCAGGTCAGCACCACATCCTGCCTGCGGGACCGGTGGTCGATACGATGCCGCGCGTCTGTGCCACCCTGGGTGGGCACGCCATGATCGGCAAAGCCGGCCGCCTGCAGCTGGGCCGCATCGGGGGCCGCCGGCGTGGGATCGGCGGCAGCGCGCCTGCAGCCGCGCTGCCCCTGCTCGGTGGCCTGCGTTCTGCTGGCCCTGGCCTCGGTACTCCTTTCGGCGTCGGCACTGTCGGACGACGCATCCCTGGATGCTGCCGCCAGGGCGCCCGAGGCCAGGCCAATGCCCACGGGCAGCATCAGCGCTGCCAGAAAGGCAGCCAGGGGTCGCAGGCCGGCACGCGGCGCAGACACACGCGTCCGGCGGTCATCCAGATCGAAAGGCATAGGGCAAACCGTCACTTGAGTTCAAAGGGAACGGTCAGTCTATCGGCACATGTAGAAAGCACCGACAGATAATCAAGAAAAACGATCACAAAGACCAACGCGTATTTACAATATCACCCGACAATTAAATAAATTTATCTTGTCATAACGGCATCGAGCGTCAATGCAAACAAGTGGCACGGATCTGCGGAAAAAGTCGCAGTCCTGCCCGTCACGTAAGGCGAAGGCATGCACCTTCACAGGATGCCCCATGTTTTCCCACAAAGGAGGGATATCCGGCCCACACACCATGGGCCATTCGTCATGAAGGATGGCCTGCACCCAACGATACAGGGGCCCGTATGAGCCATGGACCGGTCTGCCCCGCGTGCAGGTTCCGGCCGCGTGCCGATGGGGCGTCATGTACCGGCAGACACCGTCATGTACCGGCGGGTACCGGCAGAAGTTCACCGCAGGCCGGTACCGGCGTCAACCCACAAAAGAACCCGATCTGGATGGCGGCATTTTCGGTGGGCATGCGCCTGAACCCCCTTGGCATAGCGGATCCAGCGACCCAGCACATAGGGACAGCAGCAGGTCGGCACGGGCGCCGGCATCGGTATCGGAGGCAGGTGCTCCTGCACCATGGCGGTGCGGAAGCACTGCTTGAGCGAGCAGTTCCAGCCGGTCGAGCAGCTGGTTGATGCGCACCTGCAGCCGGTCGTCCTCGTTGATGAGCGCATCGCCCACCAGCACGCGGGTCATGCCAGGGTTGCGCTCGGAGAAGGTCAGCAGCAGGTTGAGGATCTGCTGGATCTGGCTGAGGGCGTCCTCTTCGTCGCGGGTGATCTGGTTGATCAGCCCGAACAGGGTGGACTCGATGAACCTCGATCAGCCCTCGAACATCTGCGCCTTGCTGGCAAAGTGGCGGTACAGCGCCGCCTCCGACACCTGCAGCCGCGCGGCCAGGGCCGCCGTGGTCACCCGTTCGCCCTGGGGCTGCTCCAGCATCCCGGCCAGGGCCTGCAGGATCTGCAGCCGGCGCTCGCCCGGCTTGGGCCGCTTGCGGCGCGGACGCTCGGCCCCGGCTTCCGGCGCCGCGGCTCCCGATGCAGCGGCCCCCGATGCAGCAGCTCCCGACGCAGCCGTCGTCCGCTGCAGCTGTACCCTGTGCAGCCTGCCCTTGCGCGACTGCGCCCCTGCGCGGTGGCGTCCTGAGCAACGCTGAGCAACCGGCCCCTGAGCAACCGCCTCCTGCGCAGCTACACCCTGTGCAGCAGTGCCCTGTGCAACCGCCCCCTGTGCCGGGGAAGGAGGCCGGCGCGACCACTGCGCCCTGGCACGCCCGCAACCGCACCTGCCACCGCGGGGCTGGCCTGCGTGGGAAGAGGCGGAAAGGAAGGGATTGGCGGGATCAGTCACGCGCAGTCAGAGGTGCAGCGGGCCACGGCCTGAAGCGTCGCGAGGGTGGTGAACGAGGTTACGGTGATGCCGGCAGGACTGCGGGCAACAGGTGCGGACGGGTGCATGGCCGGCAGATGCAATCTGCCCTGCATTGTAGCCGGCCGGCAGCGCGACCGGCAGCCATTCGAGCACGGCGGGCCGGTATCGGTGTCCCGGCCCGGCAGATCGGGACGCGCCGTTGCAGGACCGATACAAACCCCGGTGCCTGTCAGGGACTCATTCATCCCTCGCGCAGGCCCCGGCCGTGTGCTGACGACGGGGTGTGTCATGGAACTCAGTCAGCTGCTGCTGATCATCGTGCCCACCCCTGATCGGTCAGCAGCTCCAGCAGCAGGCAGTGATCCACCCGGCCGTCGATGATGTGCACGGCATTCACGCCCGCACGTGCCGCATCCAGCGCCGATGAAATCTTGGGCAGCATGCCGCCCGAAATCGTGCCGTCGGCAAACAGCGCATCCACCTGGCGGGCGCTCGGTCCGGTCAGCAGCCGCCCCTCGCGGTCCAGCACCCCGGCGGTGTTGGTGAGCAGCACCAGCTTCTCGGCCTGCAGCACCTCGGCGATCTTGCCGGCCACCACATCGGCATTGATGTTGTAGGTCTGGCCATCGGATCCGGAGCCGATCGGCGCCACCACCGGAATGAAAGCGGTGCCCGGTGAGCGTGCGCAGAATGGCCGGATCGCAGTGCTCGATGTCACCGACCAGCCCGATGTCGATGGTCTGGCCCGGCTTCTCGCGGTCGGGCAGCAGCAGCTTGCGCGCCCGGATCAGGTTGCCGTCCTGTCCGGTCAGCCCCACGGCCTGGCCACCGGCCGTGTTGATCAGCCTCGACGATTTCCTTGTTCACCTGGCCGGCCAGCACCATCTCGACCACCGACATGGTCTCGTCGTCCGTCACCCGCATGCCCTGGATGAAGGTCCCCTGCTTGCCCAGCCGCGACAGCGCGCCCTCGATCTGCAGGGCCGCCCCCGTGCACCACCACCGGATTGATGCCCACCAGCTTGAGCATCACCACGTCGTGGGCAAAGCTGCGCTTGAGGCGCTCGTCGGTCATGGCATTGCCGCCGTACTTGATCACCACCGTCTTGCCATGGAAGCGGCGGAGATAGGGCAGTGCCTCGGAAAGAATCTCGGCCTTCAGGCCGGGGTCAGACTGTCGGTGTTCATCGCGTCTCCTGCAGTGCCCTGAAGGGCATGCAGCGATGATAACTGAGTCGTTCCGCGCAACGCCCTTCAGAACACGGCCGCCCGCCGGGCTCCTCCAGGCTCTGCTGGCTCTGGATGCGTGCCCGCAGCCACTGCTCCATGCGTTCGGCCGGCTGCGGGCGCGACGGCAGAAAGCCCCTGCATCTGGTCGCAGCCGTAGCCGCGCAGGAAGTCGGCCTGCGCCTCGGTTTCCCACCCCCTCGGCCACCACGTTCAGCCCCATGCCGTGGCCCAGGGCGATGATGGCGCGGGCGATCACCACGTTGTCCGACCCATCCTCCGCCTCCGACAGGGAAGGGCGGTCGATCTTGAGCGTGCGCGGGCTGAAGTTGCTCAGATAGCTCAGCGACGAATGGCCCGGTACCGAAATCGTCGATGGCCAGGCTCACGCCCAGGTCCGCCAGCCGGCGCAGCACGCGCACGTTGTCGGACGCATTGTCCACGAAGATCGTCTCGGTCAGCTCCAGCTCCAGCCAGCGTGGCTCCAGCCGGGTCTCCTTCAGCACCCGCTCGACCAGCTCCACGAAGCCGGGACTCTGCAACTGCCGGGCGGACACGTTGACCGCCACACCAATCGGCGGCATGCCATGGCTGCGCCAGACCATCAGCTGCCGGCAGGCTCCTGCAGCACCCAGGCACCCGCCTGCACGATCAGCCCGGTCTCTTCCAGCACCGGGATGAAACGGTCGGGCATCACCAGCGGCTTGCCCTCGGGCTGCCAGCGCAGCAGGGCCTCCACACCAGTCACCGCCCCCGTCACCATGTGCACCTTCGGCTGGTAGTACAGCACGAATTCGTCATTGAGCAGCGCCTGCCGCAGCGCCTGCCCCATCTCGCTGCGCTGCTCGGCCTCTGCATCCATGTTCTGGTCGTGGATGGCGTAGCTGCCGCAGCCCTGGTTCTTGGCAAAAATCTTGGCCAGCTCGGCCTCGCGCACCAGCTTTTCGGCGCTCAGTGCCCGGCCGGCCCGGTGGCTCACGCCCACACTGGCCGTCAGATACAGCTGGTACGGCCCCCACCTCGAAGGTGCTGCCCAGCGCATCCAGCACGCCGCGCGCAAAGGCTTCCGTCACCTGTGCAGACTTCGGCAGCGCCTCCACCAGCAGCAGCAGCACATCACCACCGGGCGCTCCCATCACCACGGGCGGCAGCCCCACCTGTTCGGCCATCTCGTCGATACGCCGGCGCACCACGCGGGCCACCTGCTCCAGCAGCAGGTCGGCATAGGTCTGCCCCACCGCCCCGTTGATCATCTTGAAGTGATCCAGATCCAGATGGAACAGCGTGCATTCGGTACCGTCGCGGCCCGAGCGTTCGATGGCCTCGCGCACACTGTCCATGAAGGCATCACGCGCCAGCACGCCCTGCCGGGCCAGCACACCCGTGGCACCGTCACGGTCGCCAAAAACCTTCCTGACGGCCGCGCGAGCTCCGGGCGCCCTGCACCGTCACCAGCGCAATCAGCGCCCCCAGCACCAGCACCAGCGAACCCACACCCAGCATGTGCCAAGCACCGGCCTGCTGCTGCGGGTCATTTCCAGCTCGCCCATGGCCCCCGTGGCATCCCGCCAGGGCACCGTCACCGAAAACACCGGCCCCGGCAGTGGTGCACCGGTCTGCGCCAGTACACGACCGGTGGCATCGCGCAGCACGCGCCGCCCTTCGAATTCAGGGACCGGCAGGCGGTGCATCAGCTGGCGGATGGCCAGTGCAGTATCGGCGCGTGGGGAGCAGAAGCACGTGCTGGCACGGTCGCAGTGTCATTATTGGCATCGTCCCGCGTGATGACGGACACCCACGGCCAGAAACTGTGCATCGGCCTGCACGCGGTCGAGCATCTCGCCCTCGACCTGCTGCCGGTAAAAATGAAAATAGGCGGTCGGCGCCGCCAGCAGACCACGATGCCCAGCACAGCCAGGGCACGCATGAACCCGCTGCCCGCCCCCGTACGCTGCGCCGCTGCCTTCATTCGCCCGAATGATCCTTTAGAGCGTGTCATGGAATGGCACAGGCGCTGTCTTGCCCTGCAAGCACAGCCCCTGCACGCCGGCCAGGGCATGACACCACCCCGACCGAACCTCACGTCACGAGGCATTCTGCGCAAGCAAAAAGTCACAGCGAGCCGATTTCAGCCAGACGGACAGCGAAACGACCACCAGCGGCAACCATGAGCGCCCATAAACGGCAGTACCGCAACACGGCACTGCGGCTGCCCGACAACGGCACGATGCTTCAGAGCGTGTCATGAACCCGGCAATGAGATCGTGCGGCGGCACAAAAGGAGACTTCGCCGAAACGAAAGCCTCCCTGTGTTGGGGACATGACGCATCCCCGCTCCTGCCCCTGCAGCCCGGAGGGCTACACCGTGCTGCGGCTATATGTCACAGCACATACCGCGACAGATCCTCATCGCGGGCGATGTCACCCAGCCGTTCCTCGACGAAGGCGGCATCAACCACCACCGTCTCGCCCGAGCGACGGTCGCCCTGGTACGACAGCTCTTCCAGCAGCCGCTCCATCACCGTCTGCAGACGACGGGCGCCGATGTTCTCGGTACCCTCGTTCACCCGAAAGGCTGTTTCGGCCAGCTTCTGGATGCCATCGTCGCGGAAATCCAGCGTCACGCCCTCGGTGCCCAGCAGTGCCTGATACTGCTTGGTCAGGCTGGCATCGGTTTCGTCAGGATGCGCCGGAAATCCTCCACCGACAGCGAACTCAGCTCCACGCGGATCGGGAAGCGCCCCTGCAGCTCGGGCACCAGGTCGGACGGCTTGGACAGATGGAATGCCCCGGATGCAATGAACAGGATGTGATCGGTCTTCACCGAACCGTGGCGCGTGTTCACCGCCGTGCCTTCCACCAGCGGCAGCAGGTCACGCTGCACGCCCTGGCGCGACACGTCCCCACCCTGCACGCCATTGCGCACGGCAATCTTGTCGATCTCGTCGAGGAACACGATACCGTTCTGCTCCACGTTCGACAGCGCCTGGGCCTTCACTTCCTCGTCGTTGACCAGCTTGCCGGCCTCTTCGTCGATCAGCAGCTTCATGGCGTCGGCAATGCGCAGCTTGCGCGGCTTCATCTTGCCGGGCATGCTCTGCATCATCCCCTGAAGCTGGCTGGTGAATTCCTCCATGCCGGCCGGCCCCATGAAACCGATGTTCGGCATCGGCTGCGAGATCTCGATCTCGATTTCCTTGTCATCCAGATCGCCCTCGCGCAGGCGCTTGCGGAATTTCTGGCGGGCCACCGAATCGTCGGCGGTGGAAATGGGTTTTTCCAGATCGCGGTACGCCGACGTGTCACGCCTCGTGCGCCGACGACGGCAGCAGCGCATCCAGCACCCGTTCCTCGGCCAGATCACGGGCACGTGCATCGACCTTGCGCTTGGCGCGGTCGCGCTCTTCCTGATGGCGTTTTCCACCAGGTCGCGGATGATGGAATCCATCATCTCTGCCCACATAGCCCACCTCGGTGAACTCGTGGCCTCGATCTTGATGAACGGCGCATTGGCCAGGCGTGCCAGCCGGCGGGCGATTTCCGTCTTGCCCACCCCGGTCGGCCCGATCATCAGAATGTTCTTCGGCACGATCTCGTGGCGCAGCGGCTCGGCACCTGCTGGCGGCGCCAGCGGTTGCGCAGCGCAATGGCCAGCAGCGCGCTTGGCCTTGTCCTGGCCGATGATGTGCTTGTCCAGTTCGGAGACGATCTCCTGTGGCGTCATTTGGCTCCTAGCGTCTCGATGGTGTGATTCTGGTTGGTGTAGATGCAGAGATCGCCGGCAATGGTCAGCGATTTCCTCACGATTTCTTCCGGCGACAGCTCGGATGTTTTCCAGCAGCGCCAGCGCTGCCGACTGGAGCGTAGGCACCGCCCGAACCAATGGCCACCAGGCCATGTTCCGGCTCCAACACATCGCCATTGCCGGTGATGATGAGAGTGGTTCCTGTCGGCCACGGCCAGCATGGCCTCCAGGCGGCGCAGCACGCGGTCGGTGCGCCATTCCTGCCAGCTCCCACGGCAGCCTTCATCAGGTTGGCCGGATAACGCTCAGCTGCGCCTCGAAGCGGTCGAACAGCGTGAAGGCATCGGCCGTGCCGCCAGCAAAACCGGCCAGCACCTTGTTGCCACCCAGACGCCGCACCTTGCGGGCCGAGCCCTTGACGACGATGTTGCCCAGGGTGACCTGTCCATCACCCCCGAGGGCGACCTGGTCGCCCGTCTCACTGGATACGATAGTTGTCGCGATGGTCCCGAAAAGAAGGAAGACCCGCCGGCGATACGGAGGCCGTCTGCAGGCAGGCCCATAGCCGGGCCCTGCCCGGTGCAGAACGCCCCGGACCTTCTGGGGAAAAACCCGCACCAGCACCATGGACGGCCTGTGCAGTAGACCCTGCCGATCTTCCGAAACCGGTACCGGCTGGCACCGGCGGTTTCATGACATATGGGGGAAGGCGCAGGGTTTTCAATGGCCGACGGCCATGCCTCCTGCCCCGATGCCCCACACCGCACACCGCACACGGCACACGGCACGGCACATCACAGCACAGCACAGCACAGCAGCATACACGGGCCGCCAGCACACCGGGCGGCGACGCACAATGACGAAAACCCCGGACGAAGCCGGGGTCGAGGGGCCAGGAAGGCCAACGGAGATCGGAACAGGGCCGGCCACAGCCAGCCCCGGCCATCAGGCGTGCCGCAGCTGCAGCTCCGCCAGGTCGCCCAGACCCATCACGATCATCAAATAAGCCACCAGGTAGCTGGGCTGGCGGATGGTCACCGGTTTGCCATGGCCCTGCAGAACCACCACCTCGTTGAGCAGCTCGCTGGCGCAGGCAAAATCGATGCGCACCAGCTGGCGGCGGTCCAGCGTCACCTCGCGGCGCTCCTCGGCCCAGGCACGCAGCCGGCGGACATCGATTCGGCACGACCGGCCGGGACGCCCGACAGGACGAAGGTCTCGCCCACATACGGCGCCTGCGTCTCCGGCCCTTCTTCTTCCGGCTGGCTGTCGGGCAGCACCACCTTGACCGAATCGGGCGGCGGCTCCCACGACGGCGGCGACACCTCGTAGGTCACGCAGTATTCGATGGCCAGATCCTCGAACTCCTGCTGGCGGCCCAGCATGCGCAGCGCCATCAGGCGAAGCTGCCAGCAGTGCTCGTCCGGATCGCGGCGACCACTTTCGGTCATCGGTGCCAGCGCCTTTTCCAGCGCCTCCACGCCACAGATGGTCAGCTCGTAGCGCGCCCTGCGAAAATCGCGGAAGGTGCGCAGCAGCAGGTCGGCACCGATCATGTCGATGCTGGTGACGCGGCTGAAATCCACCCGCAGCTGGCGCTTGCGCTGAATGGCCCGCGTCATCTGCTCGGTCTGCTTCACCACCTGGGCATCGATCAGCGGCGGGAACAGCACAGTGGACGACAGCTGCGCCGGGCTGTCTTCCTGCGGCTCGACCACCAGCTCATCCACCCACGCCGGCGGCGACAGCAGGAAAGAGCGAGGCATATTCGACGGCCAGGTTTTTCGAATTCGGTGCGCTGCCCGCTGGCCTGATACAGCTCCAGCAGCATTTTCCAGCCCAGCCGGGTGTGATCGCCCAGCTGTTTCTGTTCGATGGCGTAGCTTGAGGGTTCTGTGTCGCCTCGGCCACCTGGCCGTTGGCAAACAACACCGACACCTCTTCCAGCACGCGGCAGGCCCGGAACTCTGGATTTCGATGGCTCCCTCGCGCGGCGGCCGCGCCTGCCACGGTCGGCCGGTCGCCGTTGTCGATCGCACCGCCACCGGCTGCCACGGCGGCTGCCGGCTCGGGCTGCGCCTGGGCGGGTGCCGCGGCCCGGCTTGCCGTCGCCTGCGCCGCCGGATTGGCTACCGACACACCCTCACGCACCATTTCCGATTCGATTTCATCGATCTTTCTGGCGGTGAGTTCAGCAATTTCACGGGCACTCAGCCCATTGGCAGCCTCCGGTGCCGGGCGGCTTCGCTCTGGTTCCGGTTTTTCCTGCCGAACAAAGAAGAAAGAATCCCACGGACGTATGCCCCTGACTGGCCTTCGATTTTCAGTGTAGCACCGGGCGCACCGTCACCTGGTCCACGCCCCGCCAGTCGGCCGATAGTATCCAGCCAGCAGAAGCCCCTGCCGGACCAGGCACTCAAACCACCGCCGGGCGACACTGAGCGCCTTTCGTCGCCTTCCGGTGGAAACAAAAGGGGCTTGCGCCCATTTTCTGTGCGCGATGCCCCACAGCGGACATCACGCTGGTTTTTTTGCGACAGACCAGGCATCCGCATGCCGACGGGTCTGCCGGTGGGGCATCTGATGGACGACACGTCCGGCTGGTGATGCCATCGGTTCTTCAGCCAGCCTGCCGCCCACCTGGGCCAGACCGGCCAGACATGCCCCCATTCCTGTCCGGCCACGCCCACGTCGATTCTGCTCAGTCCCCGTACAGTTTCTGGCGCAGTTCGCGCCGCTGCTGGGCTTCCAGCGACAGCGTGGCCGTGGGGCGTGCCAGCAGACGCGGAATGCCGATGGGGTCGCCGGTTTCCTCGCAATAGCCGTAGTCGCCGCTGTCGATGGTGGCCAGGGCCTGCTCGATCTTCTTCAGCAGCTTGCGTTCACGGTCGCGCGTGCGCAGCTCCAGCGCATGCTCTTCCTCGATGGTGGCACGGTCGGCCGGGTCCGGCACGATGACCGTTTCGCGCAGGTGTTCGGTGGTCTCGCCCGCGTTGTTGCGGATGTCGGCCTCCATCTGCCTGAGCCGGGCCCGGAAGAACGCCAGCTGCGCATCGTTCATGTAATCCGACTCGGGCATCTGCGGAATCTGCTCTTCGGTCAGGATGGGGGTGGTGACTTCCTGTTCAGTCATCATCGTTGCTCCTTGTCGCCCGGCGTTCAGGCCAGACACTGCTTCAGCCCGGCAATGAAAGTGTCCTTCGGCAGGGTTGCGGCCGATGAACACCATCTTGCTGGATGGTTTCGCTGGGCTCCCATTTGCGGCCCAGATCGGCGCCCATCATCATGTGCACGCCCTGGAAGACCATGCGCCGCGGCGTTCCTTGATGTAGAGCACGCCCTTGTAGCGCAGCGGTCGGGGCCGAACACCTGGATCATGCCGCCCAGGAATTCTTCCAGTTTGCGCCGTCGAACGGGCGCCTGGACTTGAAGACGAACGACGACACGGCATCGCTGTGCGTGTGCTCGTCGCTCTCCAGGAAGTCGGGGTCCACCTCCAGCACGGCATTGAGGTTGAAGCCCTTGATGTCGAGCACTTCCTTCACGTCGGCATTGCCGAACTGGATGGGAAGGATCTGCGCGCGCGGGTTCATCTGCACCAGGCGCCTGCGCAGGGCCTCCAGCGTCTCGTCGTTGACCAGATCCGATCTTGGAGATCAGGATGCGGTCGGCAAAGCCCACCTGGGCCTGGGCATCCTTCGTCTCGTCCAGCTGCTGGCTGCCGTGCAGGGCATCCACCACGGTGATGATGGCGTCGAGCATGTAGCTCTGCGCCACTTCATCGTCCATGAAGAAGGTCTGGGCCACGGGGCCGGGATCGCCAGACCGGTGGTCTCGATCACCACCCGGTCGAAATGGATATCGCCTGCGTCGCGCCGGGCCTTCGGGTCCAGCGGGATGCGCACCAGATCCCCCGCACGGTGCAGCAGATGCAGCCGTTGTTCATCTCGACGATCTGCTCGTCGCCCTGCATCAGCAGGTCGTTGTCGATGCCCTCTTCGCCGAATTCGTTCTCGATGACGGCGATTTTCAGGCCATGATCGTCCTTCAGGATCTTGTTCAGCAGCGTGGTCTTGCCGCTGCCCAGAAAGCCGGTCGGGATGGTGGTGAGGGATAAGCTCGTTTGCCATGTCACACCTTCTGCGGGCAGGCCGCATGCTGGAAACATCTGAACGATTGCACCCCCGCATGGGGGCATGGAAACCGCAGACCTTTCCGAGGAGCGCGGATTGTACGCGCTCCCGCGCCGCCAGCAAGTAACTTAATTTTGCACGCCCATCGCCAGGCGGAACATTGGCAACAGCTTGCGCGCAAAAAGGCGCCCCCTGCGCCCCTTGCAACATGCGTTAACACGCGGCGTGCAGCACGCGCCCGTACACTGCGACGGATGCGCCCGGACACCGGCGGATGTGCACCTGCAACATGCACGGCCCGTGCAGGCGCCGCTTCCATGCCCGTGATGGTCCGGGAAAACGCCCGCAGCATCGATTCCGTTCTGGAGGCCGCTCCCATGTCCGCGATGATCCTGGGCATCACCGGAGCATCAACATGGGAGCAATGCGGCGTTTTTCAAGATCCATCCCGCCGTTTCGCCCGGGGATGGGCACGGTCGTAGGTAGCCGCCAGATGCTGAAAATCCAGTGCCGTATAGATCTGGGTCGTACCAATGCTGGCGTGGCCCAGTAGCTCCTGCACCGCCCGCAGGTCGCTGGACGACTGCAGCAGGTGACTGGCAGAGACGAATGCCGCAGCATGTGCGGATGCACGTGTACCGGCAACCCGCGCGCAAGCCCCAGCCGGTCGAGCCGCAGCTGCACCGCCCGGTTGCCCAGCCGCTGCCCGCGCGACGACAGGAACAGCGCCGCCTGATCGGCCGCCGGATGTGCCGCCAACCACGCGGCCCGCACCGCCAGCCAGTGATCCAGCGCCGCTGCGCAGCCCGTCCCACCGGCACCGTACGCCGCTTGCCGCCCTTGCCCAGCACCTGGACCTCCGCCGCCGGACGGTCGTACCAGGCCGACGAAGGGTCGCCCCCGATGATGCCCTGCAACCAACAGTGATCCAGCGCCGTCAGCTCCGACAGGCGCAGCCTGCTCGAATACAGCAGTTCGGCCATCGCCCGGTCGCGGGCATTGACGAAAGCCTGTTCCGCATCGGCATCGCCCTCGACCAGTTGCACCGCCTGGTCCACCGGCAGCGCCTTCGGCAGCCGTTTGGGCCGTTTGGGTGCCTTCACGCCCCGCACCGGGTTGGCTCCGGACCCGCCCCTGCAGCCAGCCCGTCGAAAACTGCGCCAGGCCGACAGCCGCCGCCCCAGCGAGGCCGCTGACAGCCCGTTGCGCGCCCCTCGGCCACCAGCCGGCGGATGTCGGCCTCGGTCACCTGCGACCAGTCGGCCGAGGTCGCCCCATTCCACTGCATGCCTGCTCCCATGCCCCTGCAACACCAGCCCCTGCACCACACCAGCCCAGCACCGCCTGAAGCTTCATACGCTCCCGACACCGGACCACTGCCCGAGGCCGCGCGAGCCCCATCCCCGTCGTTCGCGCAGCGGCCAGACCCGTCAGCAGCACCTCCAGATCGCGCTGGTACGCCGCCAGCGTATGCGCCGAATAGCCGCGCTCGGTGCGCAGCCGCTGCAGCCAGGCGGCCACGTCGGCGCGCAGCCCAGCCGAAGGCACATCGCGCCCGGACACGGACGCAGACACGGATGGATCCAGCGGGCCCCTGGGCCCAATGCCCCTGGTCTGCGCTCCGTGGGAAGCCGCTGCACGCGCCCCCATGCGCCCGGCCGGTTTTCATGGCCGTTCAGGCCACCTGTCGCGCCGGCAGCGCCCGCGACAGCGCAGGCACCGGCCATGTCGGCCAGCTGCTCCAGCACCACCGTGCCCATGCCGCTCTGGAAGCGGTTGGGGTCGTGGCTGCCGATCACCAGCAGCCTGAAGCTCTGCGTCTCGTTGCCGGCCCGCAGCGCCATCACGGCCAGCGAGGCCACCTCCTGCCCCGGTCGGGGAACCAGGCCACGATTTCGTCCTGCTGTCTCGGCCGGCCCGCAGAACGGCTGGTCCAGCCGGTCGGCCCCACTGCCGCAGCCGCGACGACACCGGCCCCTGCGAGGTTTCGGGCAGGTTTACATCGGCCCACAGCCGCACCAGCACGAAGGGCACATCGAAGCCGCGCCTGGGCCCGCGCAGCAGCAGTCCGGGCAGCCGCGACGGCTCGCGCTCACCCAGCAACGCATGGGCCAGCCCCTGCATCTTCATCGACAGCGCGTCGTTGTCGCGGCCGATGCGCAGAAAAATCCGCCACCCGCTTCTCCAGCATGCGGTTGCTGTCGCGCAGCACCGTCACCTGGCGTTCGATCAGCGAAATGGCGCCCCGCCATGCGGATGCCGCAGCCGGATCTGGCTCAGCAGATCACGGTGCGTCTCGAAAAATTCGGGGTTCTGCTGCAGCCAGGCCGCCACCCGCGCGGCGTCCAGATCAGCCATGCGGCGACCACGCCCGTCGCCGCCTGCGTTCTCCTCCACAGAGGTCAAACTCATGAGCAATCCTGCAAATCACCATCCGGTCAGATGTCACCGGACAGCACGGGGGCGTCGGGCACATCGACTTCGGTAGTGGAACACGGTCACAGCTGGCCCCTCAGGAACACCGAATGGCCCGCCCTTCCCAGCGGATGGTAAGCCTTCCCCGGCACCTGGACACGTACCCGACTGTCCAGCAGGCCCTGTTGCATTCCAGCCACAACGGCCGCACAGGCCCCCGTCCCGCAGGCCATCGTCTCGCCCGCCCCACGCTCGAACACCCGCAGCGCAATGCCGGTACGCGACAGCACCTGCATGAAGCCGGCATTGACCCGCTGCGGAAAGCGCGGATGCAGCTCGATCAGCCGCCCCTCGGCCTTCACCGGTGCCTGTTGCACATCATCCACCACCTGCACGGCATGTGGATTGCCCATCGACACCAGTGCCAGCTCACGGGTGCTCACCTCGCCCGACGCTTCTTCGAGCGCTACCGGCCAGAGCTGCATCCGGCCGGCATCGCGCGGCATCAGCCCACGCGTGGAGAACGGCAGCGTGGCCGGATCGAACGAAGGCTCGCCCATGTCCACTTCCACGTCGCCATCGGGCATCAGCGCCGGCATGATGATCCCGCCCTTCGTCAGCACCCGGATGCGCGACTTTTCCGTCAGTCCCTGCTCCGTCACGAAGCGCACGAAGCAGCGCGCCCCATTGCCGCACTGCTCCACCCTCGATGCCATCGGCATTGATGATGCGATAGACGAAATCCGCCCTCTGCGGCCCGGCGGCCTGCTGCTGCGCCGCGGTGGGCCGCCTCGACGATCGGGATCTGGTCGGCCCCCACGCCCACATGGCGGTCGCCAGCCAGCGCCACTGCGAAAGCGTCAGCCCGGCATTCGGGTGGCATCGATCACGACGAAGTCATTGCCTGCGCCGTGCATCTTGGTCACCTGCAGCTTCATGCCCGCCCCCCTCGCGGCACGGCGCCGCCCGGTCCGGTCTGCTCCCCTGCTCCGTCGGCCGGCATCCCCACTGCCGGACGGACGGCACCTTCTCCGGTGGATGCCTGCACGGCCTGGCCGGATACGGCTGCGTGTCCATCCGCTCGTCTGCGGATGCTCTCCGGCCGCCCCTGCAGCCCGCTGCTGGCCAGCCTGTTCCGTATCGGCCGCGATCACCGTCTCCGCGCCACCCAGGTCCGTGGTGGTCATCGGGTCCACATCACGCAGCCGGCCGTAATAGTCACGCTCGCCCGGCGGCCGGGTCTTGAAGCGCTTGTGCGTCCACAGATACTGTGCCGGTGCCTCCAGCACCCGCGCCTCGATGAACGCGTTCATCTGCCGCGTGGCCGCCTCCAGATCGTCGCCCGGATAACCATCCCAGGCCGGATAGAAGCGTGCGATAGCCCGTGTCGGTCATCAGCGTCACGCAGGGCACCACCTTCGCGCGGGTCATCTGCGCCAGACGCCCCACCGACGTCACCGTCGCCGCCTTCACGCCGAAAGAAAGGCACGAACACCGAATCGCGCGCCCTCAGGTCCATGTCGGGCAGAAAATAGAAGGGCACCCCCTCGCGCAGCTTGCGGATGGCTCCGCGCAACCCGTCCTGCCGTGACAGCACGATGGCGCCGCTGAAGCGGGCCCGCCCCTTGCGCATCTCCTCGTTGAACACCTTGTTCTTCTGGTTGGCGAACATGGTGAACATGGTGTGATCGATGCTCAGGCGCGAGCCGCCGGCATCCATGCCCAGGAAGTGCGGGGCCAGCAGGATCATCGGCTCCTTGCCGGCGTGCGCCTCGAAATAGTGGGCATCCTCGATCTGCACCATCTCGCGGATGCGCTCGATGGGCTGATACCACAGCACGAAACGGTCCAGAAAGCTGCGCGCGAAGAACTTGCAGTGCGCCAGAATGAGCGCATCGCGCTCCCGGTCGCTCATCTGCGGAAAGCACAGCCGCAGATTGATGCGCGCAATGTTGCGCCGCCGGGGCACACAGTAATAGAGAACCACGCCCGCGATTGCCCAGCCGGCGCAGCCACGCATAAGGCAGCCCCGACATGCGGCGAAACAGCGCCAGCAGCAAGCGCGACACATTCACGGGCAGCAACCCTCCTGATTCGGGACGAACGGCCCCCTTCCCGGGCAGGGACAGCCCAAAGCCGCTCTTCCCTGCAAAGCAGCCTCTCCCCGCCAGGCGGCCCTTCCCTGACGCAGCCCTTCCCTGCGGGGCGAACGGATACCGTGCGGGAGTTTGTAACGATTGTAATTCCAGACATATCGAGCCGGACACCGCCGGATGAACTGTCTCGATGCGGGCGCCGGGCGAGGCCTGACCGACAGCTCCCCGTCCAGGCCCTTGTACCTCACCCTGCACCCCAAATCCCGGCTGCGCCTGCTGGGCAGCGTCGCGCCGCCCGCAAGCATACACGGGCACCCGTCCTTTCCGCCAGTCACAGGCACAAGGACCATGGTAAACGCCAGCCGGCAGGCCGCACGGCACTCGGTCACGCAGCAGACCACCTGCCCGGCCAGGGAGGGTCTGACGGGGGCGAACGGCCATGATACGCGCCAATAACCCTGTTGCCACTCAGGCTATTGTGCAGCCTGCGACACAGGCCGGTGCGGCGACACAGACCACACGACCGCCCCTCATCTCTCGCCTCATCTCTGCCTCATCTCTGCCCCTGCAGCCGCCCCCGATGCCCGCCCCCACGTCCAGTCACCCGTCGTGCAGCGATGCGTCTCGTTCTTGGCCAGCCAGACACACATGCAGTCATGACAGCGGCGCCTTCCGCCAGGCGCACGCACCAGTCACATGGATGGCACGAAATGTGACTGGTGTGACCGATTGCCATGGCGGAAGAATCGACCATCGCTATAATTTGCCGCGTGGCCACCGAGTTAATTGGGGACAACTTGCGGGGTGGCCCGAACGGCCCGTACAGCAGCCCGTTCCGTATCGAAACAAACTCAATCACGTCCGCCAGCGTCGCGGCTTCCCATGAAGCTGGCAACGCCAGAAAACAACAGGTTGCAAACTGAATACCCCTGTTTTCTGGACCCAAAGCCCAATCCAATTCACTGCGGAATGCCTCAAAACACCATGAGCTGAATACCTCTTTACTTCCGAGTCCGTCTCCGAAGGTCACCGACAAGGTCGCCGACCAGATTTCCGACGCCATCCTCGACGCCCTGCTGGCGCAGGATCCCAAATCGCGCGTTGCCGCCGAAACCCTCTGCACCACCGGCCTGGTGCTGCTGGCCGGTGAAATCACCCCACCGCCAACATCGACTACATCGGCGTGGCCCGCGACACCATCAGGCGCATCGGCTACGACAACACCGAGTACGGCATCGACTACAAGGGCTGCTCGGTGCAGGTTGCGTACGACAAGCAGAGCCCCGACATCGCCCAGGGCGTGGACCGCGCCGAGGACGACAACCTCGACCAGGGCGCCGGCGACCAGGGCCTGATGTTCGGCTACGCCTGCGACGAAAACCCCGGTGCCGATGCCGGCCGCCATCCACCACTCGCACCGCATCGTCGAGCGCCAGGCCCAGCTGCGCCGCGACGGCCGCCCTGCCCTGGCTGCGTCCGGATGCCAAGTCACAGGGTCACCCTGCGCTATGTCGACGACGGCAAGCCGCACGCCATCGACACCATCGTGCTGTCCACCCAGCACCACCCGGACATCGCCCAGAAGGACCTGAAAGAGGCCGTGATCGAAGAGATCATCAAGCCGGTCCTGCCGAAGGAACTGATCAAAGGGCGACATCAAAGTACCTGATCAACCCCACCGGCCGCTTCGTCATCGGTGGCCCTGCAGGGTGACTGCAGGCCTCACCGGCCGCAAGATCATCGTCGACACCTACGGTGGTGCAGCCCCGCACGGTGGCGGTGCCTTCTCCGGCAAGGATCCTCCAAGGTCGACCGCTCCGCCGCCTACGCCGGCCGCTACGTGGCCAAGAACATCGTGGCCGCCGGCCTGGCTAAAATGCCTGGTCCAGATCAGCTACGCCATTGGCGTGGCCCAGCCCACCTCGGTGCTGGTCACCACCGAAGGCACCGGCGTGGTGTCCGACGAGAAACTGGCCGAACTGGTGCGCCGTCACTTCGACCTGCGTCCGAAGGGCATCGTCCAGATGCTCGACCTGCTGCGCCCCATTTACGGCAAGACGGCCGCCTACGGCCACTTCGGCCGCGAGGAGCCCGAGTTTTCGTGGGAAGCAACCGACAAGGCTGCCGCCCTGCGTGCCGACGCGGGCCTGTGAGGCTATAATCCCGCGACATTCGGTCGTATCGAGAAGCGTTGCGACCGGGAACCTGGGCCATGTCCACCGTTCCCGGCCAGGCTCGGCACGATCCTGACAAAACGACGCTTGCATCCACCCCACTGGCTGCAGGCGTCTTTTTTTGCCTGCACCTGTCCCTCTTTCACCGCGGGTGCCCACCGGCATGACCCGGCAGCACCCTGCCCGAACCCGGAGCATCCGCCCACATGAACGCACCTGCTGCCAAAGACTACAGCATCGCCGATCTCTCCCTGGCCGACTGGGGCCGCAAGGAAATCCAGATCGCCGAAACCGAAATGCCCGGCCTGATGGGCCATCCGCCGCGAGTACGCCGCCGCCCAGCCGCTCAAGGGCGCCCGCATCACCGGCTCGCTGCACATGACCATCCAGACCGCCGTGCTGATGGAAACCCTGGTCGCCCTGGGAGCCGAGCTGCGCTGGGCCTCGTGCAACATCTTCTCCACGCAGGACCACGCTGCCGCCGCCATGAGTGGCCGCCGGCATCCCCACCTTCGCCGTCAAGGGGCGAATCGCTGGCAGACTACTGGCGCTACACCCACGCCATCTTCGAGTGGGCCGACGGCAAGCCGTCGAACATGATCCTCGACGACGGCGGTGACGCCACCCTGCTGCTGCACCTGGGCGCCCGTGCCGCGAAAGACCCTCCGTGCTGGACTAAAGCCCACCAGCGAAGAAGAAACCATCCTCTTCGCCGCCATCCGGGAGCGCCTGAAGACCGACCCCGGGTTCTACCAGCGCAACCTCGATGCCATCATCGGCGTCACCGAAGAAAACCACCACCGGCGTGCACCGCCTGCAGCAGATGTCCGACCGTGGCGAGCTGAAGCTGCGCGCCATCAACGTCAACGACTCGGTCACCAAGTCCAAGTTCGACAACCTGTACGGCTGCCGCGAATCGCTGGTCGACGGCATCAAGCGTGCCACCGACGTGATGGTGGCCGGCAAGATCGCCGTGGTGGCCGGCTACGGTGACGTGGGCAAGGGCTCGGCCCAGGCCCCTGCGTGCCCTGTCCGCCCAGGTGTGGGTCACCGAGATCGACCCTGATCTGCGCCCTGCAGGCCGCCATGGAAGGCTACCGCGTGGTCACGATGGAATATGCCGCCGACAAGGCCGACATCTTCGTCACCACCACCGGCAACAAGGACGTGATCCGTCACGAGCACATGGCCGCCATGAAGGACCAGGCCATCGTCTGCAACATCGGTCACTTCGACAACGAAATCGACGTGGCCTCGCTGTCCCAATACACCTGGGAGAACATCAAGCCCCAGGTCGACCACATCATCTTCCCGGACGGCAAGCGCATCATCCTGCTGGCCCAGGGCCGTCTGGTCAACCTCGGCTGCGCCACCGGTCACCCGTCGTACGTGATGAGTTCCTCCTTCGCCAACCAGACGCTGGCACAGATCGAACTCTTCACCCGCCCCGACCACTACCAGCCGGGCAAGGTGTACGTGCTGCCCAAGCACCTGGATGAAAAAGTGGCCCGCCTGCAGCTCGACCGCCTCAACGCCCAGCTCAGCAAGCTCACCCCCGAGCAGGCCGCCTACATCGGTGTGCCGGTCGAAGGCCCGTGCAAGCCCGATACCTACCGCTACTGATGAGCCACCCGGGCCGACGTCGAACTGGTCGCGCGCGGGCTGGTCAAATCCGCACGCTGGCGCGGCGCCTCATCGACGAGGGAGCCGTGTTCACCGAAGGCCCGGGCGGTGAAGCACCCGTACCCGCGCAGCCCAGCCGGTCTTTCCCGACCAGCCGCTGCGTGTGGCGGCTTCCGGCGCCAGCCGCTTCGTCTCGCGGGGCGGCAACAAGCTCGACGCCGCGCTCGATGCCGCCGGGCATCGACTGCACCGGACTGGACGCGCTGGACGTGGGCATGTCACCGGCGGCTTCACCCATTGCCTGCTCGAACGCGGTGCCCGCCAGGTGCTGGGCATCGAAGTGGGCCGTGGCCAGCTCGATCCGCAGCTTGCCGCCGACCCGCGGGTGAAGTGCCTCGAACACACCCATATCCGCGACGTGCAGCTGGCCAATCTCGTCCTGCCCGACGGATCCCGCCCCCTTTGGCCACCCGCATCCCGCCACGGCATCCCGCAGCAGGACACCGTCCCGGACCCTGCATGGCAACCAGCGGGGGCGCCGCCCGGCAACACCCCCTTTCTGCCTGACAGCACATCGGCCCCAACGGTCCCCCGGCCGGGTTTTCCCCTCATCGTCGTCGACCTGTCGTTCATCGCCGCCAGCCAGCAGCTGGCCAGACTGGCAGCCTGGCCGCCCCGGGCGGACGGCTGGTGTGCCTGATCAAGCCGCAGTTCGAACTGGGGCCCCAGGCCCGCAACAGACAGGGCATCGTCAGACGTACGGCCGACCTCGATGGCCTGCGCCGCGATGTCATCCAGCGTGCCACCGACGCCGGCTGGCAGGTGGACGGCTGGCAGACCTGCGCCATCATGGGCGGCGACGGCAACCAGGAGTATTTTCTGGTGGCCACGCGACAGCCGGTGCCTCCCTCCCTCCTCCCTTCATCATGACCCAGCACACTGCCTCCCGCACCCCGCAGCTCAGCTTCGAGTTCTTCCCCGCCGCCACCGACGCCGGCATGCAGAAACTGCTCGACGCCCACCAGGCGCTGCGTACCCTCGACCCCGCCTACTTCAGCGTCACCTTCGGCGCCGGCGGCAGCACCCAGGCCCGCACCACCGAAATCGTCACCGCCCTCACCCAGGCCGGCTCGCAGGTGGCGCCGCACCTACCTGCGTGGGCGCCACGCGCGAGAGCATCCGCAGCCTGCTCGACAGCTACCGTGACCAGGGCATCCGCCGGCTGGTGGCCCTGCGCGGCGACCTGCCCTCCGGCATGGTCGGGCTGGGCGACTTCCGCCACGCCATCGACCTGATCCGCTTCATCCGCGATGCCTACGGCGACTGGTTCTCCCTGAAGTGGCCGCCTATCCCGAAATGCACCCCCAGGCCGAATCACCCGATGCCGACCTGGCCCGCTTTGCCGAAAAGGCCGCCGCCGGCGCCCACAGCGCCATCACCCAGTATTTCTACAACCCCAACGCCTACTTCGACTTCGTCGAACGGGCCGAAAGGGCCGGCGTCACCATCCCCTATCGTGCCGGGCATCATGCCCATCCTCAACTACACCCAGCTGGCCCGCTTCTCCGACGCCTGCGGCGCCGAGATCCCCTGCTGGATCCGCCTGCGCCTGGCGTCCTTCCACGATGACGTGGACTCGCTGCGCGCCTTCGGTCACGACGTGGTGGTGGACCTGTGCCAGCAGCTGCTCGACGGCGGCGCCCCCGGCATCCACTTCTACACCATGAACCAGGCCGGCCCCAGCACCGCCATCTGGCAGGCCCTGGGCCGCTGATCCGGCAACGGACACCATGCCGCCCGTCAGCCCCTGCCGGCCGACACGGGTTTCACTGGCACACCCCACGATCCGGCTCGCTAAGATGACTCTCCCGGGTTCCCGGTGGCACCACGAGGGTGCCGCCCCGGACCCGCCGTTGCAGGCACCTTTCCCGTTGCGAAAGGTCAGTCAACCTGGAGCATCTTCCCTTGTCCACCGTTGCCGATCAGACGAGCCAGGCCACACCACCGATGACGGCCAACCGCCGTTACCGGATCGCCGTTCATGATCTCCGACTGAACATGTTCGTCGTGGAGCTGGACCGGCCGTGGCTCGATACGCCGTTCCTGCTGCAGGGCTTCCTGATCGACGACCAGGTCGAGCTGGACACGCTGGTGCGCTACTGCAACTACGTCTACGTCGACCTGGAGCTGTCGTCGCCCAGCGTGGCCATGGCCATCCGCATCGCCGACGCCAACTTCGGCCGGCTCCAGCCTCACGCCGCGGGCGACACCGCGCCCTCCCGGCCGGCCTGACCGGTGGCACGACCAGCATCGGCACCATCAGTGCCGCCACCCCCGCCAGCGCCACCACCGGGCCGGCCCCGGCTCCGGCACGCCCGCAACGCCGGCCGGTACTGGCCCCCGGAGGCGCCCACCACCATCATTCACGCCCACGGTGCCCCCGCGCCCGCCGCCCCGGACACCGTGACCGCCGCCGAACAGCTGCGCAAGCGCCGTGCCCAGAACGCCCCGGAAAAACGCGCGCTCGCCTACGAAGAGCCCACGACCCGCATTCTGGGTGCAGCCGCCCCGCGTCCACCACGCCACTACAAAGCCGCGTACCGATGCCCGCGTCTCGCGCGAGACCCGCAACCGCTTCCGGCAGATGGTCAAGCAGAATGCCGATGCCCGCAAGGACGACGACCAGGGCGTGCTGGAGCGGATGCTGTTCTGGATCACCGATCACCTGGCCCAGAACCGCGAAATGCAGCGCCACGCCCAGACGCTGCGCAACATTCCGGAGCTGCGCAACGCCGGCTCAAGCTCACCCACTATGGCGTGCCCAAGCGCCCCATGGAGGACGAGCTGCCGCGGGCCCGCCATGCCTTCAAATCGGGCGAACACGCACTCAATTCGCTGATCGACGACATCCGCCGCGGCAACACGCTGGACATGGATGCCGTGGCCGGCGCCGTCGACAGCATGGTCGACAGTGTGCTGGACAACCCCGACGCCATGATGTGGATCGCGCGACTGCGCGAGGAAGACATTCAGGTCTACCACCACGGCGTGCGTGTGGCGCTCTATCTGGTCGCCCTGGGCCGGCATCTGGGCTTTCCGCGCCAGGGAACTCAGCTACCTGGGCCAGATCGGCATGCTGGCCGACGTGGGCAAGACCAAGATTCCCCGTGCCCTGCTCGAAAAACCCGGCCTGCTCTCGGCCGCCGAATTCGGGCTGGTCAAGGGAGCACGTCAACCTCTCGCTGCACATCCTCAACAGCGGACCGGCCCTGCCTCCGCAGGTGCTGCAGGGCATCAGCCAGCACCACGAGCGCATCGACGGATCCGGCTATCCCAACCAGCTCAAGGGCACGCAGATCAGCATCTACGGCAAGATGGCCGCCATTGCGGACTCCTTTGCCGCCCTGATCACCCCGCGCCCCTACGCGAAGGCATCGTCCCCGCAGGACGCCCTGATGAGCCTGTACGAGTGGAGCGGCACCTCGTTCCACGAGCCCCTGGTGGAGCAGTTCGTGCAGGCCATCGGCGTCTTCCCGGTGGGCAGCCTCGTGGAACTGTCCAGTGGCGAAGTGGCCGTCGTGCTGGCCCACAACCGCATCCGGCGCCTGGAACCCCGCGTGCTGGTGCTCTCCACGCCCGACAAGACGCCCCTGGAAGTCCCCGCAGCGCGCGATCTCTACCAGGAAACCAGGAAATCCCGTGGACGACAAACCCGACCCCTGCGCATCGTGCGCGGGCTGTCAGCCGGTACCTACGGTTTCAAACTGCAGGATTACTACCTCGACGAGGTCACGACCCAGCATGGAAACACAGCACAATCAGCGCCTGACGCCCAATGAACTGCTGGCCCACGGCCAGCAGCTGCTCAATCGCAAGGTGGCCAGCCAGCCCCTGCTGCTGACCATTGGCCTGAACCGGTCGGACCAGCTGCAGGCATGGCCCCGCGACCCGCACGCCAACCTCGTGCTGGGCGAGATCATCAAAGCGCATCAGCAAACGCCTGCGGGCAGAAGACCGCGTGGCCACCGCTGCGTTCGACGAGATCTGGATCCTGATCGCCAACGTCCCCAACGAAGCCGTGGCCACCACCATCGCCACCGCCTTCCGCGAGGCGCTGTACGTGCCCATCCACATCCCGCTGCAGAATGCGCAGACCCTCACCGCCCAGCTGCAGCCGGTCATCGGCGGCGCCTGGAGCCGCAGCAGCACCGTCAGCATCGGCGGCCTGCTGCAGGGGCGCCTGGGATGCCCGCCAGCTGGCTTCCGGAACGTGAGGAGCGGCTGCTCGTGCAGTGCATCGGCGCCGACGACAACGCCGCCCGCATGGCCGAAATCGAAACCGCCCTGCGCCGGCACCTGTTCAGCAACGACCTGGAAGTGCATTTCCAGCCGCAGATCGACCTGGCCACCAACCAGTGTCACGCGGCCGAAGCGCTGATCCGCTGGCCGCAGAACCATCCGCTGCAGGTCAGCCCGGCCATGATCGCCTCCATCTGCGACGACCGCGGCATGATCGGCCAGCTCACCCAGTTCGTCATCAACACCGTGCTGCGCCAGCAGATGATCTGGCAGGCGCAGGGCTTCGACCTCAGCATCGGCATCAACCTGTCGGCCAAGACGGCCAACGACCCCGGCTTTGCCGCCCAGGTCGCCCAGGCCTGCGAGACCTGGAGCCTGTCGCCCGACCGGCTGCTGTTCGAACTGACCGAAGACTCGATCGTGCGCAACGAGACGTGCCACCATCGAATGCATGCACGCGCTGCGCAACATCGGCTGCGAACTGTCCATCGACGACTTCGGCACCGGCTATTCGTCGTTTGCCTACCTGCGCCAGTTCCCCGTGCACGAACTGAAGCTCGACCGCGTGTTCATCCAGAACCTCGTGGCCGACCGCGGCGACCAGCAGATCGTCAAGGCACTGATCGACCTGGCCCATGCCTTCGATCTGCGCGCCCTGGCCGAAGGCGTGGACGACCCCGCCGCCGTGCACATGCTGCGCGAATTCGGCTGCGACCGCGTGCAGGGTTTCCTGTACTCGCGTGCCCTGCCCGCCGAACAGCTGATCGACTGGGTTCAGCGCTTCAACCGCGGCGAGGCCATGGCCACGATGCACCGCGACGGCGTCACCAGCCTCGACAGGGGCCTGTCCCAGGCCATCAGCGTGAGCGACACCGTCTCCGCCTGATCGTAGGCCACCCCCACCGTGGGAAACGGATGCGCAGCCAGCGTGCGGTCGTAGAAACCGCCGCCATACCCCAGCCGGTAAGGCATGGAGCCCTGCGCATGCTCACCTGCCGCGCCTGCGCCTCCCGTCTTCGCACCGGCGGCAAGGGTCAGCTACGGAATGTGAACCTGCAAAGGTACTGACAGCCGGTGATTCCGCGCCCTGAGCGTGGACGTTGGCTGCGGCACGTGAACCCGCAAAGGTACTGCCTGCCGCTGGACCGTTCGACACCTGAAACCCCACACACGGGATGATCAGCACATCCGGCACCACCACCTCGGTGGTGTCCGGCACCAGCACGCCGAAGGCCGCCTCGCGCAACGGCGTGGCAGCATCCCACGCATGAAAAGACAACGGATTGTCCCGACCTGTAACCACGGGCGGCGACAGCCGCCGGCCTTCGGCACGCCACTGGGCATACGCGGCCGAAAGATCAGGTTCGTCACGGATCGGAGAAAAAAACGCCGATATTGGCCGCACTTTGCAGCAGATCGACCTGCAGCAACTGCTGGCACAGTAGCGTATCGAGGTGCGCACGCTGCCCGGCCGGCAGCGCCGAACGCGCCGCAAGCAACTGCTGGCGCAGCGCCCTGCGTGCTATGCTGGATTCGGAAGGTTTGTCCACATGAACATTGTAAACGCGCCACGCGGTTCCCTCCCTGCCCGGGCTTCCTGCCCGCAAGCCCCTGATGCTGTCCCTGCTGGCCGCGTTCTGCGTGCTGCAGGGGGGCATGGCCACGGCCGCGCTGGACACCGGCATGCAGCCCCCGATTTGCCGGCCGGCAACGGCACCGAACAGACCGTCACCGAAGCCGTGGCCGACACCCTGCCCGTCACCGGCAATGCCGAACCCGGCGCCCCCACCCGCCGTCACGGGCCCCAACGACAACGCCACCACCCTGGCCAACGCCACGCTGCAACCCGGCATCAGCAGCATCCTGGCCCGGCTGCAGCCCGCCATCATCTACGTACCGCCCACCGTCACCGACCCGGTGGATCTGGCCATCCTCGCGGCCCGCAAGGCCATGCAGGCCAACAACCTGGCCGCTTTCGACACCGCCGCCGCCCTGGTCCCCCGCGGCCACGCCCTGTCCGGCTACCTCGACTACTGGCGCCTGCGCATCCGCCTCAACAACGCCGGCACACCAGCCCGCACAGCGGGTCATCACAGCTCCGCCACCACCGCCGATGGCCCGACCGCCGCCAATGGATCGATCACCGCCAGCGGATCGACCACCGGCACCAGCGCCGACGCCGACTACCAGGCCGTCAGCGCGGATGCCCGCGCCTGGCTCAGGCAGAACCCGCGTACCCTCACGGCCGACCTGCTGCGCCGCGACTGGATGCTCGTGGCCGGCCGCCGGCAGGACTGGGCCACCATCGACGCCCTCTACCCGCACTGGACACTGAAGGACGAAAGCGCCCTGAATGCCTGATGGCGCTGTCGGCCATCGCCAGAACTCCCCACCGGCCAGCACCCCGGCGTGGCCACCCTCAAGACTGCCACCGCGCAGATCCTGCAGCCCGTCGCACTGAACCCCGCCTGCACCACCCTCCTGCAGACGCTGGCCGGGCACGGCCTGATCACCCCGGCACAGCGCCAGCAGCGCCTGAACCTGGCGCTGGAGATCAACAGCCCCGCCGACATCCGCGAGGCCGTCCAGCTGCTGCCCAACGCCCCCGACTCAAAGGCACTCGACGTGGCCCTGAACAGACCGGGCAGCCTGCTGGGCATCACCGGCGGCACCCGGGCAGGAGCGCCGGCCTGCGCAACCGCAGCCCGCAGGCCAGGCACGGCAGCGGCAAGACCGCCGCACTCGAACGTCCTGCTCTGGGCATCGTCCTGGTGTCCACCCAGGCCCCGCGCAAACCGGCCCGCGCCGCAAAAAAGCGTCGAAAGCCAGCAACCAGACGAAAGCCCACCACAGCCCCAGGGCCACCCGCCACACAACCGCCTCGCATGCCCATGCCGCACGCGGCAGCAGCGCCGCCCACCTGACGGCGAAACAGGGCCATGCCCGGAAACAGAGGCGCGCCGTCACCGCCAGACAGGGCCACCCCACCGAAACTGGCCGGCGCATCGAAGCAGCCCGCCATCACCCTCACGCCACTGCTGGCGAAGATTGCCCTCGTGCGCCTGGCCAGACAGGATTCGGCCCGCGCCGCCGAACTGCTCAAATCCGGCCGGACCGCCAACGGCATCCCCTGAAACTGGGGCCTGCCGACCGCGCCTTCGTCTGGTCGCAGATCGCCATGGCCGGCATGTTCCGCCTCGACGGCAGCGCGCCCCGCTGGGCCGACGAAGCCCGCCACGCCCGGGTCAGTCGACCATACCCGTGTCTGGCTGGCCCGGGCCGCACTGGCCGAGCAGCACTGGACGCAGCTCGACACCATCATCCGCGCCATGGAGCCGGCACTGCGCAACAGCCCCACCTGGACCTACTGGCACGGCCGCGCCCAGCAGGCGCTGGGCCACCCCAGAACCGCCAGCCATGCCTTCCAGACCCTGGCCACCCGCCACGACTACTACGGCAAACTGGCCCGTGAAGAGCTGGGCCGCCCGCACCGCACCGTCGATACCGGCACCCTCGCCCCCGTATCCGAAGCCCTCGTTCGCGACGTGGAAAACAACGACGGCATCCGCCAGGCCGCGGCCTTCTACCAGCTTGGCCTGCGCGGCGAGGGCAACCGCGAATGGAACTTCCAGATGCGCGGCCGCAGCCTGAACAGCTGCGCGCCGCCGCCACCTGGAGCCGCCCGCCACGGCCTGCTGGACCGCGCCATCAACACCGACGAGCGCATCGTCACGGGCCAGGCCAGCCCGCACCTGCGCTTTCCCACCCCCTTTGCCGAACAGCTGCTCACCATCACCCAGCAGCAGGCCATCGACCCCGCCTGGGTCTACGGCCTGATCCGGCAGGAATCGCGCTTCGTGATGTCGGCGCGTTCCAGCGTGGGCGCCTCGGGCCTCATGCAGATCATGCCCGCCACCGCCAAATGGGTGGCCCGGCAGATGGGCAACACCAGCTACCAGCCCGACCAGCTCAACAACCTCGACACCAACCTCACCTTCGGCAGCTACTACCTCAAGCGCGCACTGGATGACCTGAACGGCTCGTCCGTGCTGGCCACCGCCGGCTACAACGCCGGCCCCCGCCGCGCCCACGCCTGGCGTGCCAGCCTGCGGCAGCCCATGGAAGGCGCCATTTTCACCGAGCTGATTCCATTTACCGAAACCCGCGGCTACGTGAAGGCCGTGCTGTCGAACACGGTGGATTACGCCACCCTGTTTTTCCGGACAGCCGCAGTCACTCAAGCGCTGGCTGGCCACCATCACGCCGGAGCCGGTGGGGCTGGCGCAGTTGCCATGAAATGATGGGTCGGCAACAATCCTGAAGAGGGATGTGCAGGACAAGGCGCCCGCGCCGCATGATCCCGAATGGTTTCGAAGTCACACGCACCTTTTTCGAATGACATCCACTGCCCGCCCTGCTGCGCCTCCCCCGTCCCATGCGGATGCAGAAATCCCCGAGCCGTGGCAGACACCTCTCCCGGCACAACCGCTCCCATGCAAACCTGCCGTGTCGGCGGTTCCGTACGCGACGAACTGCTGGGCCTGCCCGTCGGTGACCGTGACTGGGTGGTGGTGGGCGCCACACCCGAACAGATGCTGGCCCGCGCTTTTCGGGCCGTCGGCAAGGATTTTCCGGTCTTTCTGCACCCCCAGACCCACGAGGAATATGCACTGGCCCGCACCGAGCGCAAGACGGCCCCGGGCTACAAAGGGTTCGACGTGCATTTCTCGCCGGACGTGACCCTGGAAGAAGACCTGCTGCGACGGGACCTCACCATCAACGCCATGGCCATCGACGATGACGGAAACATCATCGACCCTTCAATGGTCGCGCCGACATCGAGGCCAGAATCTTCCGCCACATCAGCCCGGCCTTTCGCGAAGACCCGGTGCGCATCCTGCGCGTGGCCCGCTTTGCCGCACGTTTTTCCGGCATTTTCCGTCGCTCCCGGAAACACTGACCCTGATGCAGGCGATGAGCGCTGCCGGCGAAGTCCATGCCCTGGTGGCCGAACGCGTCTGGCAGGAAATTTCCCGTGGATTGATGAGCGCCAAACCCTCCCGCATGCTGGAGGTACTGGCCGACGCGCATGCACTGCCCATTCTGATCCCGGCGCTGCCCGCGCCTGCCACACAGCCCGCCTGGCTGGCCGCACTGGATGCCAGCGCCGAAGCAGGTGATCCACTGCCGATACGCTTCAGCATTCTGCTGGCGAGGGATGAGCATCACGGCAGAAGATGGAAATACGCCGAATGCCTCCCTCCCGGCACATCCCCAAAAAGCAGCGGGCACCAGGGCAGCCCAAAGTCCTCCTGTCAGCAGGCCGTCACCGAACAGGCCCGCGCCCTGCGCTCCCCAAACGATTGCATCGACGCCGCCAGCCGGCTGGCCGGAGAAATCCCCGGCCCCATTCCGCAGGCCGCCCAAAAATGGTTTGCGTCACCCGCCCGAAAGGACGCTGTCGAACTGGTTGCCCTGTTCAACCGTCGCGACGCCTGGCGGCGACCGGAGCGGTTGCAACAACTTCTGATGGCGGCACGACGGCTCGCGTGTGCAGACGGTCATGCAGGCACATCATCTGCATCACGCATCGACCTGCAGACAACACCCATACCCCCAGATGGCCGACACCATCACCGCCACATGCCGCGCCATCGAACACGCGCTGCAGGTCGCCTCTGACGTGGATACGGGTGCCATTGCGCACTGTACCAGCAGAACCCCAAAGGCATACGGCAGGGCCATCGATGATGCCCGTGTCGAAGCCATCCATGATTCTGCGGCCCTGCCGTCTCGTCCTGCACGTCCAGAGGGAATTCGCGGGCACGAATGAATCCATGACACGCACCCAGCCATCCGGCACCCGACACCAGCCACCCAATACCAGCCATCCGGCACCAGACACCCAGACACCAGACATCAGACACCAGACAACAGACAACAGACAACGAGACAACACCAGAATGAGCGCTCTGGCCTGATCGTCCTTCCAGGCCATGCTCATCCCGATCAGGAATTTTTTCCTCCCTGCCTTTTGTCCTAAACATTCATTACCACATTCACCCTGCACCAACAAACAGACACAAACCTTCAGGGTCATCTCCGGATAATGCACGGAAACCCGGCTTTGTCAGGCATCATCGTCCCGCCTGATGCAATACGGCCGCTCCCGCAGAGAAACAATCATCGCGTACAGGTCTGATAGTCTGTCTGCCCGTTTTCTCTTTCTCGAACCTGCCGGCACCCGCGGGTGCCCATCCGACAGGACATCATCCACCATGCGCATCCCCGCATCATCCCGGTCCGTCAACCCGTCCTCCTGCCGCACTGGCACACCCCGTGCAACAGCCCCGGCGACTGGCTCTCGTGCCCGTGCACCCCACCCCCTGCTGCGGGCCACGGCTGGCGCCTTCACCCTGGCTCTGGCCCTCACCAGCTGTGGCGGGGGTGGGGGTGGCGGCAGTGATGCCTCTGCCAGCAACGGCCCCACCATCAGTGGTTCGAACCAGACCGGCAGCTACACGCTGGGTTCGGCCGAGTACAAGCGCCTCTACGGCCCCGGCGTCTACCGGCAGGACAGCCTCGGCAACACGGCCGTGGGCATCTACAAGGGACAGGAGCAGATCGTCTCCGACCGCTTTCGCGCCACCGCCACGGGCCACCTGGAGAAGGTGCGCATCTACTGGCAGACGGGTGACGGCTACTCGTCCGGCAACAACGGCGTCATGCGCCTGCGCCTCTTCCCGGACGATGGCAGCAGCCAGCACCTGCCCAACACGTCGGGCACGCCCTCTGGCCGAAGCCTCCTTCACGCCCGGTGGTGTCACCTACGGCCGCTCGCTGTTTGCCGACATCAATTTCAACGCCACGCAGCCGATGCAGGCCGGCCAGCTCTACCATCTGGTGATCGACAACACCGACGGCAGCCCGGCGCAAAACTACATCAGCAGCAACAACGCCGTCACCAACGACGACAACGCCCGCCCGGCCCGCTGGCTGGCAGTGTCGGAATGGGCCACCCTGCTGGGCACGCGTTCCCCCGGCTCCAATGCCGCCTTCTCCTGGCAGGATCTGGTGCAGACGCCCCTGCGCGGCAACCGCTACGTCCCGGTGCTGCAGATCACCACCCGCGAGGGCGAAACCCAGGGCGCCTCGCCCATGGAAAGCGGCGCGGTGGACCCGGACCGCATCTTCACACTGGCCTCTGGCCATCCCATCCGCGAGCGCTTCACCCCTCTGCCAACCACCAGATCAATGCACTGTCGGTAGCCACGGCAGCGAAGGCGGCGGGCAGCCTGCACTGGCGCATCCTGCAGGGCGACAACGAGCTGGCCAGCGGCAACATCGATGCCGCCCAAGCCAACTATCGTACCCTCGATACCGACACCGCCTTCAAGGTGGCCAAGTCCGACTGGTACGACGTGAACCTGCTCAACCCCGTCACGCTGCAGGCCGGCCAGACCTACGACGTGGAGTTCGAGCCGCAGGGCGGCAGCCAGTGGGTGTTCTCGGTCACGCGCAATGGCTCGCGCAACGGCTTCACCTGGCCGGTGGCCTTTACCGAATCGCATGCCGAACACCGGCAGGACGGCCAGTGGATCAACGCCAGCCCCTGGACCCGCGAATCCAGCGGCCGTTCCGATACCAACTGGCCCGTGGTGCTGCACGACGCGCAGTAAGCCGCCCCCAGGCAGCACCGGCCACTGCGCCGGTGCTGCGCTCATCCGTGCAGATCGTTCCACCAGCGTCGCCTGGAGCAGCAGCACTCAATTCCAGCAGCAATCAATTGCTTACCATTGGTCAAAAAAATCTTATATAAATACAAGACCGGAATACTTAGATAGATTCATAACACGAAAAAGCATCGCAGGAAACAAAGAGAACGATTTTTGTTCGGCATAATACGCGCCGCTCGATATCTGCCACATCTTTTTTTCTGCCGCCCGACTCTGCCAGAGCACCCTCGAGAGCACCGCGGCGGACCGTTCTCTCTGCCGGTTCCTTCGCCATTCCCGGTCCGGCCAGCCCGTGGCAGAACCCCGATGCCGTGCGCCGTTCACCGACTATCCGCATTGCCCCCGCTTTGGCTGTTTCAGGGAAGCGGTACCCCGCCCGGCCATCCGCCGGTACATTGCCAGGCAACTGGCGCCATGCCCGACTCACCCTTGCCTGCCATGAAACTGCACACACCTTCGGCGCCTGCACTGCAACCCACCGCCCTCATTGCCACCCTCTGCCTGGCACTGGCCGCCTGCACCGGCAGCGGTGGTGGCGTTGCCGACGACACTTCCGGTGGTCGCGCCAGCAGCAGCCTCACCACCAATACATCCGGCAGCAGCAATGGCAGCACGGCCGCGAGATACCGCGGGCAATGCCTCTGCGTCACAGGGGCTCCCTGCAGCCGGCGAGGAGGGCTACACCCTCACCTCGGCCGAATTCCAGCGTCTCTACGGCCCTGGCGTGTACCGGCAGGACGGGCTGGGCAACACGGTAGTGGGCGTCAACAAGGGGCAGGAGCAGGTGGTGTCCAACCGCTTCCGTGCCACCATCAACGGCAACCTGTCTTCCGTGCGCCTGTACTGGCAGACGGGCAATGGCTATTCGTCCGGCAACCACGGCAGCATCCGCCTGCGCCTGCTGCCCGATGACGGCAGCCCGCAGCACCTGCCCTGACCTGAACGCCACACCACTGGCCGAAAGCGTCTTCACCCCCGGCACCCCGGTGGAATACGGCCGCCCGCTGTTTGCCGATGTGTACTTCGGCGGCGCCCAGCCCATGCAGGCCGGCCAGCTCTATCACCTGGTGATGGAAAAGCGTCGATCCCGATCCCTGGACCAACTTCATCAGCAGCAACAACGCCATCACCAATGACGACAACGCCCGCCCGGCCCGCTGGCTGGCGGTGTCCGACTGGGCCACGCTGCTGGGCACCCGCACGCCCCAGTCCGGCGATGCGCCGGCATGGTCGGACCTGACGCAGGATGGCCTGCGCGGCAACCATTACAGCCCCATTCTGAAATCACCACGGCCGACGGCCAGAAACGAGGGCTTCCACCATGGAAAGCGGTGCCGTCGATCCGGACCGCATCTTCACCCTCACCGCAGACCACCCGATACGCGAGCGCTTCGTCCCCCACCGCTACCCGGCAGATCAACGGCCTGTCGTTTGCCACGGCCGCCTCGTGGCGGGCACGCTGCGCTGGCGCATCCTGCAGGACGGCACCGAGCGGGCCAGCGGCACCATCCAGGCCGACCAGCCCAACTACGATGCCCTCGTCACCGACACCTCGTTCCGCGTGGCCAAAGTCCGTCTGGTACGACGTGGCACTGCCCACCCCCATCACCCTGACGGCCGGGCAGACCTGGGACGTGGAATTCCAGCCCGAGGGCGACAGCCAGTGGGTGTTCTCGGTGTCGCGCAACGGTTCGACCAACGGCTTCAGCTGGCCGGCTGCCTTCACCGAATCGCATGCCGAGCACCAGCAGGACGGCCAGTGGATCAACGCCAACCACTTCGCCCACTATTCCAGCGGGCGGGGGGACACCAACTGGCCGGTGGTGCTGCATCAGGGGCAGTGATCCGGCCCCAAGGGAGCCTCTGCAAAAGTCTGCGAGCGCTTTGGACCCAGGATCAGGATGAGCCAGAAGGCGCCCTGTTGACGGCAATAGCAGGGCTATTGGCGGCAAATGGCAACGCACTGGATCGCCCGAGCATGGAGGCCAAAGTGCCGCAGGACTTTTGCAGAGGCTCCCAAGGCCTTCCCGGGCACATCAGGAACGTCCCGCGCCCCTTTGGATACGCAGGACGAGCCGGCACAGACACCACACCCCATGATGCCCGGGAACACGCGGGCCAGCATCGCCTACAATATCGCCTGACCGTGCCTGTATCGGATCCCTGCCGCAAGTCATGGACCCGTTCATGGCCCCAACCGGGACGGGGCGATCAGCCCGCACCGGCCCTCTCCCGGGCAGCCCTGCTGCCCCGTGGTTCGCAACCATCCCACGTTAAAAAAACTAAGGATCCCATGTCGTCTCCCATCAGGCCCCCACCGGCGGGCCCGCGCCTGCTCCGTCCGGCGCATCTGCCGCACGCGCAGCACAGGCCGTGCACACTGGCTCCAGCGCCAGCCCCATACCGGCCCCAACACGCACACCGTCAACACCATGCAGGCCGGCAGCAGTGAAAGCGCTGCAGCCCCCTGCCCAGGCCTCCCGCCCCGAACAGGCCTCCCACCCCGAAAAGGCTGCCGTCATCTTCTCCGGCGGACAGGATTCCACCACCTGCCTCTTTCTGGCGCTGCGCGACTTCGGCCGCGACAACGTCGAGGTCATCACCTTCCAGTACGGCCAGCGCCACGCCATCGAGCTGGAAAAAGGCCCGCTGGATCGCCCAGGACCTGGGGTGAAGCAGACGGTCATCGACACCTCGGTCATCCGGGCCATCACGCACAACGCGCTGCTGGACGGCAGCGCCCCATCGAGCAGCACGGCAGCGAGCCGCCCAACACCTTCGTGGACGGGCGCAATGCGCTGTTTCTGCTGTATGCCGCCATCTACGCCAAGGGCCAGGGCATCCACACCCTGTACACCGGCGTGTGCGAAACCGACTTCAGCGGCTATCCGGACTGCCGGGACGTGTTCATCAAGTCGATGAATGTCACGCTGAATCTGGCCATGGACTATCCGTTCGACATCCGCACGCCGCTGATGTGGCTGACCAAGAAGCAGACCTGGGCACTGGCCGACGAACTGGGCGCCTTCGACTACATTCGCGAGCATACCCACACCTGCTACCTGGGGGTGCCCGGTGGCTGCCACGAATGTCCGAGCTGCGTGCTGCGCGAACGCGGGCTGCAGGCGTATCTGGCAGAACGCACCCCACAAAAGCTGCTGCATCTGCAACGACACGCACACCTGCAACCCGGCCTGAAAGCCAGAGCAAGGAAACACGCGGCGCTGCCCCCTCACCTGCCACGGCGACTTCGCCCACATCCCATGGCCTCGTGTCCCATGATGCACCGCCTTCGGGGCCGCATCATGATCCGCATCGCAAAGGAATTCTCCTTCGACATCGCCCACATGCTGGACGGTCACGACGGCAAGTGCAAAAACCTGCACGGTCACACCTACCGCCTGCAGGTGGAAGTGACGGGCGAGCTGCACGCCACAGGCCCCAAGGCCGGCATGGTGATGGACTATGGCGACCTGAAAGCCATGGTGAACCGGCACATCATCGAGCCGATGGACCACGCCTTCATCTACGACACCACCAGCGCACGCGAATGCCGCCTGGCCGCCACGCTGCGCGAGCTGGACTCAAACAGTACGGACTGCCGCTGCGCACCACGGCCGAAAAATATTGCGCAGCACATCTACCGCACACTGCGCGGGCACTGGCCTGCCGGTGAGCCTCATCCGCCTGTGGGAAACCCCCACGTCGTACGCCGAGTATGCCGAATAGGGCATCGATACACGCCACCCTTCCCGTGTCATGCCCCGTCGCGGCAGGCAGGACGAACACCCCTGCATGACAGGATGTCCCCCATGAAAACGAAACATCTCGAACCGCTGACGTGCGTACCAGCCGGGCGTGGGCTGAATCCCCTGCGGGAATACGCACGGCTTCCCATCGAAACCACATCCACGGGCGTGACACCGGCAGACCGACAACCCAAACGCCCTCGGTGAGGCCGCTGCATTTCCGCAACCCGAAGCAGCCGCCCAGCTACCGCATCGTCGAAATCTTCGAGTCGCTGCAGGGGCGAAGGCTTCAACACGGGCATGCCCAGCATTTTCATCCGCTTCGGCAAATGCAATCTGGCCTGCCCGTGGTGCGACACCAACTACAACCAGTTCGAATCAAAATCACTGGATGAGGTACTGCACGTGGTGCACGGCTACACGGCGCGCAACATCATCATCACCGGGGCGAACCCACCATCCAGCCCGATCTGGATCCGTTGCTCGATACCCTGAAGGCCGAGGGCTATTTTCTGGCCATCGAGACCAACGGCCTGAAGCCGGTCCCACGCCAGATCGACTACATTGCCACCAGCCCCAAGCGTCTGTACGAAAAGGCCTACCGGAAAAAAACACATCGATTTTGCGCACGAGGTGCGCATCGTGGTCGATGGTGATGTGCGCGACTTCTGCGAGCAGATGGAAAACGCCATCCTCGCCGAGCATTACTACCTGTCGCCTTGCGAAACGGGCGGGCAGATGAACATGCTGGAAACCATCACCCAGCTGGGCCAGCTCAATGCCCGCCCTGGCAAGCCCCACTGGAAGCTCAGCATCCAGACGCACAAGCTGGCCAGTATCGAGTAGCCCCCTTCACCCACAAAGCAGACAACCGCCACCGGCGCCTGCCTGTTGATCCGACCACACCGCCAGCTCATTGCCTGCCGGATCGCGGAAATGAAAGCGTCTACCGCCGGGAAAAACTGAAGATGGGCTGGGTGATCTCACCACCTGAAGCCTCGACCTTCGCCATCGTGCCCTCCAGCCGGTCGGTATAGATGACGGCCAGCGGCAGCGAGCGCGTGCCAGGCTGACTGCTGATCCCCGATCCCAGGCCACTGCCTTGTGTGTCGCTGTAGTCGCTGCCCCAATCCTGGTATTTCCAGCCAAAATCTGCTCATAAAAGGCCTTTGCTGGCCCCATGCGCAGCGGCATCGGGGGCAGGAAACTCAATGTAGTCGATGTGATTGGGTATATGGGCCATGGCAATACTCCTGTTCCTGCCAATAGAATACATGACCTGAACACAGGGAGCCAGGCCTGCTCCGGCGGGCATACCCCCTGCCATCCCGGCTCGTTACACGCCCAGACATGTGCCAGCAAGCCGAAACAAAAAGCAGTCAATTCAGGGAGCTTCTCCCGGAAAGACAATGTTCCAATCTTCTGGCGCTCACCCTTGCATGCACCATGCGCAATGGCTAAAACCGACCCCCATGTGACGTGGGCCTCGAGGCTTGCCGTGGCATCGACCCTTTATTTTGCGGGCAGGTCGATCTACCTGCTGGCCACCGAAGGCCCCAATCCGCTCGCAACCAGTATCACCCTCATGTGGACAAGCCTGCTGGTGCTTCTCTGGCTGAGACAGCCAGCAACGGAAAAAGATCAGTAGTAACCGTCCTCATCACAGCGCCCCCGCACACGGGACATGAGGCGATCCAGGCAGGGTCCGGAACAGAAAAACAGCCCGCGGTCAGTCACCAAACCCCAGTGTCGACACTGGCGCCTGCATGCCGCGCTCGAAGGCGATCACCTTGAAGAGCGCGCCCATTTCCGCCTCGGAAATGAGCTGCTGCACGGCCTGCGCCTGGGCAAACCAGAACTGTTCGGGCTCGCGCGGCAGCTCGGCCAGTTCATCCAGCACCCCGGCGTTCATCAGAAAGGCCGCCATGCTGGTGTAGCCCAGCAGTGAAAAAGCCCGCTGCCGTGGCAGCACGCGCCAGCCCCGAAAAAAATCCACGTGGGCGGTGATGTCGTTCAGCCCCGGCCACAGGAAGGGTTCGGTATGGCTGTGATGCCGGTAATGGCACATCAGCGTACCCTGCGAACGCTGCGGGTGGTAATACTCGGGCGCGGCAAAGCCGTAATCCAGCAGCAGCACCGTGCCAGCCGTCATGCGTTCGGCCAGCGTCCGGATCCAGCCCTGCTGGGCCGGGCAGATTTCGAGCGGTAGGGCGTGGGCCACGCGGCCGCCTGCACCTCGCCCAGCTCCGCCCGCACGGTAGCCACCGCCCCGTTGAGCGCAGCATCGGCCGGGCGGGGCACCCAGACAAAGGCGCCGTCGTCCGCCAGCCCCACGCCCATCTCGTATACCTGTTCGCCAGACGGGCCGACCCCGACCCCAGCAGCAACCGTACCTGCCGTTCTGGCTGCCGGGGCGTCCTCCACACCAGCACCTGACATATCCCGGGCAGCCTTCTCACTGGCATGACCTTTCACATCACCACGGGTACTGCCCCCTTGCCCGCACGCCATTCGAAAAATCTGCACCGGCATGGCATCCAGCAGCTCGTTGGCCACCACCACACCGGCAAAGCGTTCTGGAAAATCCGTCAGCCACTGCACCCGCGGCAGCAGGCCCGGCGCCAGACTCATCAGCGTCTGCCGCTGCTGTTCTCGCCGCTCGGCCGACAGCTCCAGAATCCGGTAGCGCAGCCCGGAAAACCCGGCGTTGTCCAGCGCATTGAGCAGCTGGGCCGCCAGCATGCCGGTACCCGCCCCCACCTCCAGCACCATCGGGCCGTCGCCCGCCAGCGCCGGATCGCGCAGCCAGGGCGCCACCTGCCGGGCCAGCGTGGCGCCGAACAGCGGCGTCAGCTCCGGCGCCGTGACGAAGTCACCCGCCGCCCCGAAAAACCATGCCGGGGTTGCTGTAATAGCCCAGCCCCGGCTCGTACAGCGCCATTTCCATGTAGCGCGAAAACGGGATCCAGCCACCCACACGGCCGATCTCCGCCGTGATGTGTGCCGTCAGCTGCTCGCTGGCTTTGAGCGCCTCGGCACTGGGCACGGGCAGGGCATGGGCAATACGGGAATGCGACAGGGTCATGACAGGAAGGCCGCAGAAAGAGAAATACCTTGTGGCGCATGCCATGGACCCGCTCGTCCGTCAAGCGCCCAGCGCGCGTCGCGGGCTCCACGGATGCCGGTCCAGCGCAGGAACGAATGCGTCCGTGACACGCTCTCCACCCATCATGCTACAGTGCCTCACCATGAAAGACACGCCCTCCGCCCCTGCTGGCATCACCGGATCTGCCAGCGCACCATCCCGCCAGTCTGCTCCCGAGCCTGCCGTCACGGCCCGGGGGTTGCACTGGTCACCGGCGCCGGCCAGCGGCTGGGACGTGCCATTGCACTGGCGCTGGCCGCCGACGGCTGGGACATCGGCGTGCATTACCGCGAATCGGCAGACGGGGCCGCGCAGACCGTTGCCGACATCACCGCACTGGGCCGGCGTGCCGTCGCCCTGCAGGCCGGTCTGGACGACGCGTCCCAGTGCCGGCAGCTGGTGAAACGGCTGGCAGACGCCCTGGGGCCCGTCACCGGACTGGTCAACAGTGCCTCGCGCTTCGACTTCGACAGCATCCACTCCCTGACGCCGCAGAGCTTCGCGGCACACCTCGGCCCCAACCTGCTGGCACCGCTGCTGCTGTCGCAGTGCCCTGCTGGCGCAACTGCCCGGCCAGGCCGATGTCTCATCCACAGCCACCAGCACAGCACCTGCATCCACACCGGCCGTCATCGTCAACCTGCTGGACCAGAAGCTCTTCAATCTCAACCCCGACTTCCTGTCCCTACACACTCTCCAAGGCGGCCCTGCAGGCGGCCACCACCATGCTGGCACAGGCCATGGCACCCCATGTACGGGTGGTGGGCGTGGCCCCGGGCCTGACACTGCCCAGCTACCTGCAGAGCGACACCGATTTTGCACACGCCCACCGGACGCTCTCGCCGCTGGGCGCCTCCAGCACGGCAGAGGACGTGGCTGCCACCGTGGTCTTTGCCATGAAGACCCGCTCCATCACCGGCACCACGCTACTGGTGGACGGCGGCCAGCACCTGCTCGGCCTGCCTCGCGATGCCAGCCTGATGGGCCAGGCCTGACTTCCTGGCACGTGCATGGTGCGAAGCCCCTCTGGACGTGCAGGACAAGGTGGCAGGACAGCAGAACCCCAACGGCTTCAAGGCACTGCCAACACGGTCATGCAAGCCCCGGCTCATTCCTGCCAACACCCATCTCCCGTTCCCCGCTGCGTGTCAGCCCCGTCCGCGCCCCCATCCCGTGCCTTTTTGTAAAACACGGGGGCAGACAGGCGCAAAAATCCCTCATCCGGCCGCCAAAGCCGCTATGATTGCGTCCTTCGGCGCCTCCGTCCCGCGTGCGGGGCGATTCCGTTTGATGTCCGGCGCCCCCGGTCCTGCGGCATGGCCGCCCAACGGCAGGCGCCCCACGGTTCCGGCAGCATCCCTGCCCGTCGCCATTTCCTTTCTATCTCCGACGTCATGCAGGCAAGCAACACCCCGCCCGCCGAGAACCCCTCCCTGGCAGACCGGCCGGCCATCCAGACCATCCGCGTGAATGAAATCCGCCGCCCCGGTTCGGCCCGCGCGCCGCTGGGCAGCGAAGCCGCGCCCCTCACCGAAAAAGCAGGCTCTGTGGGTAGGCGACGACACGGAGGACAAACCGGCTGCCGGCGCCCGTGTCACCGGGCTGTCCATCGATGTGCCGGTCGCCACACCGGATGCGCTCCCACCGGAAATCCAGCTGCACGCCCTTGCCCCGGAAGGGGAGCATCGCGCGGCAGAGGGCCACACCCGCATCACCCGGCCATGTCACCGGCCCCTGCCACCCGCCATGCCCAGCCGTCCGCTGCGGGCATGCGTCCGGCCGCAGCGCCCCGCCCCGGCCTGCGAGACACCCGTCGCGAAGACCACGAGAACAACAAGCTCTCCAAGCGCCTGCACCGCCTGGCCGGCCAGGCCATTGCCGATTTCGACATGATCGGCGAGGGGCGACCGCGTGATGGTCTGCCTCTCGGGCGGCAAGGACAGCTTCGGCATGCTCGACATCCTGCTGGGTCTGCAGAAGCGCGCACCGGTACGGTTCTCCATCGTGGCCGTCAACCTCGACCAGCGCCAGCCCGGCTTCCCGGCCGACGTGCTGCCCACCTACCTGCAAAAAGCTCGGGGTCGAATACCACATCGAAACCGAAGACACCTACAGCACGGTGCAGCGCGTCATTCCCGACGGCAAGACCAAGTGTTCGCTGTGCTCGCGGCTGCGGCGCGGCATCCTGTACCGTGTGGCCGACGAACTGGGCGCCACCCGCATCGCGCTGGGCCACCACCGCGACGACATTCTGGCCACCTTCTTCCTGAACATCTTCTACGGCGGACAGCTCAAGACCATGCCGCCCAAGCTGGTGTCGGACGACGGCCGACACGTGGTCATCCGCCCGCTGGCCTATGTGGAAGAAAAAGACCCGATCCGCTGGGCAGAAGTTCAGCAGTATCCGATCATTCCCTGTAACCTGTGCGGCAGCCAGCCCAACCTGAAGCGGGCCGAAACCCGCGAGATGCTCAGGCTCTGGGAAAAAAACGCTTCCCCGGCCGGCTGGAAACCATCTTTTCTTCCCTGGGCAGAGTGCGCCCCTCCCACCTGATGGATCGCACCCTGTACGACTTCAACACCCTGCGCAGCGGCGACGACGCCGAGGATTGAGGTGAACGGACCCGTCTCCTGGTTTTCCAGTACCCGCCGCCTGATCCGGATCCTCTGGACGGTCCGGCGCTTCGGGCTGGACGAACTGCTGGTCAGCGGCGCCGCCAGCACGTCCGGCTCGCCCTGGCTGCTGCGTGCCACGCGCTGGCTGCGCGTGGGCACCATCCGCGAACCGCGCGGCGTGCGCCTGCGCCTGGCCTTCGAAAGCCTGGGGCCCATCTTCGTCAAGTTCGGCCAGGTGCTGTCCACCCGGCGCGACCTGATGCCACCCGACATCGCCGACGAGCTGGCCCGCCTGCAGGACCGCGTCCCCCTTCCCGGCCGACCTGGCCACGGCCGAGATCGAGCGCGGCCTGGACATGGCCATCTCGGATGCCTTTGCGGAGTTCGAGCGTGAACCCGTCGCCTCGGCCTCCATTGCCCAGGTACACCGCGCCCGGCTGCACGACGGCACCGCAGTGGCCGTGAAGGTGCTGCGCCCCGGCATGCTGTCGGTCATCGAGAACGACCTGCGCCTGCTGCGCACCGGCGCCACACTGGCCATGCGCCTGTCGGCCGATGCCCGTCGCCTGCGCCCCATGGAGGTGGTGGACGAATTCGACCACTACCTGCACGACGAGCTGGACCTGGTGCGCGAGGCCGCCAACGCCAACCAGCTGCGCCGCAATTTCGAGGGCTCCACGCTGCTGCGCATCCCGCAGATGTACTGGGACTACTGCCGCCGCAACGTGCTGGTCATGGAATGGGTCAACGGCATTCCCATCGGCCAGACCGAACGCATGCGCGCCGTCGGCATCGACCTGGAAAAAGCTCTCCCGCGATGGCGTGGAGATCTTCTTCACCCAGGTCTTTCCGTGATGGCTTCTTCCACGCCGACATGCACCCGGGCAACATCCTGGTCGGCACCGGCCCGGACGATTTCAACCGCTACATCGCGCTGGACTTCGGTATCGTCGGCACGCTGTCCGAACACGACAAGCGCTATCTGGCGCAGAACTTCCTCGCCTTCTTCAGGCGCGATTACCGCCGGGTGGCCGAGCTGCACATCGAATCCGGCTGGGTGCCGCCCGATACCCGGGCCGAAGAGCTGGAAGGCGCCGTGCGCGCCTGCTGCGAGCCCGTGATTCGACCGGCCGCTGCGCGAGATCTCGCTGGGCGTGGTGCTGATGCGCCTCTTCCAGGCCTCGCGCCGCTTCAACGTCGAAATCCAGCCGCAGCTGGTGCTGCTGCAGAAGACGCTGCTCAACATCGAGGGGCTGGGCCGCGAACTCAACCCCGACCTCGACCTGTGGGTCACCGCACAGCCCATTCTGGAAGTGTTCATCAAGCAGCAGGTGGGCTGGGCCGGCTTCGACAACAAGGTCCGGCAGGAGGCGCCCCGCTGGGCGCAGCTGGTCCCCGAACTGCCGCGGCTGCTGCACGGTGCCCTGAAGGCCCAGGCCTCCCCGCCATCGACCCCGAGCACAGACGCCTGCTCGAACAGCTGGCCCGCGAACAGCGACGAACGTCGCGCTGGCTGCAGGTGGCCGTCCTGCTGATGACCGCCATACTGGCCCTGCTGGTCTGGTTCCATCTCAGACAATAGCCGCCTCTGCCGCCACACGACCGGTGCACCCTGCCGGGCACACACCACCACCCGTCGTTCCGCTGCTATCCCCCCTGCCGCCAGACCGCACCATCGCACTGCAGGGGCCAACCCCATTGCCGCCGGGGCCCGCAGGCCCATCCGTCCCCTTCGCCTTTCGGGAGACCGCCATGCTCGTCACCCTGGTTGCCTGCTACTTCGCCGTCACGATCGCCATCGGTGTCTATGCCGCCCGGCGCGTGAAGAACTCGGCCGACTATCTGGTGGCTGGCCGCAGCCTGCCGCTCTACATGAACACGGCCACCGTGTTCGCCACCCTGGTTCGGCGCAGAGCTGATCCTGGCCGTCTCCTCCACCTTCCTGAAGGACGGTCTGCGCGGCGTGGTCGGTGATCCGTTCGGCGCGGCTTTCTGCCTGATCTTCGTGGCGCTGTTCCTGGCCGCCCCCTACTACCGGCTCAAGCTGATGACGGTCAGCGATTTCTACAAAAAGCGCTACAACCGCACCGTCGAGCTGGCCTCGGCCGCTGCCATCTCCATCTCGTATCTGGGCTGGGCCTCGGCCAACCTGGTGGCACTGGGCATCGTCATCCACACCGTCTCGGGCCATGCCATCCCGCTGGAGCAGGGTATCGTGCTGGGCGCCGTCATCGTCGGCGTCTACACCCTGTTCGGCGGCATGTGGTCGGTGGCCTTCACCGACCTGTTCCAGACCGTCATCATCGTGGCCGGCCTGCTCTACATCGCCTGGATGCTGGCCGGCATGGCCGGCGGGGTCGACAAGGTGATCATCACGGCCCAGGCCTCCGACCGGCTGAAGTTCTTCCCCTGACGCCAGCCTGCACGACTGGCTGGGCTTCATCGCCGCCTTCGTCACCATGGCGCTGGGCTCGGTGGCCCAGCAGGGACGTGTTCCAGCGCGTCACCTCCGCCCGCACCGAGAAGATCGCCCGCACCGGCACCCCTGCTGGGCGGCTCCTTCACCTGATCATGGCTTTCGTGCCGATGTTCATCGCCGTCTCGGCACCCTCATCGACCCCGCCATGGTCCGGCAGATGCTGGCCAGCCAGAACGATTTCCAGCAGGTGCTGCCAACGCTGATCCTGCAGCGCACGCCGCTCTTTGCCCAGGTACTGTTCTTCGGCGCCCCTGCCTCGGCCATCCTGTCCACCGCCAGCGGCACCCTGCTGGGCCCCCACCGCCGTCATTACCGAAAACGTCGTGCAGCCGCTGTGGGGCCTGCGCTGTCGGACCGCAAGATGCTCATCCTGCTGCGCATCATCCTGATCGGCTTCACCTGCTGCGTCACGCTGTTTGCCCTGGAAAGCGACTCGTCCATGTACCAGATGGTGCAGGACGCCTACAAGGTCACCCTGGTCACCGCCTTCACGCCGCTGGTCTTTGGCCTGTTCTGGCGCCGTGCCACTCCGCAGGGCGCGCTCGTGTCGATGGTGGCCGGCGTCGTCTCCTGGCAGGTGGCCGACTACGTCGCCCCCGACGCCCTGATGCCGCCCCAGCTGGTGGGTCTGTGCTGCGCCATTCTGGGCATGGTCATCGGCTCACTGGCGCCCATCGTCATCGGCGGGCAGGGCCACCCCGAGATCGTCGACCTGGCCCGGCAGCCCGAGATTGCCGACAATCCGCCGGCGTGACGCGGGCAGGGCAGGCCACCCGCAGCCATCAAGTGGCCACGAATTGCATTCAAAAAGGTAACAAGTCACTTCGCGAGCCCACCCTGAAACCCCCAGAGGGCACCATTACTTCACGGCACACCCCGGCGTTTCGGCATACACTGCTAGGGCTGCGTGTCATGGCGGCCTGACATCGGGCGGACGGCCTCCGCCCGTCGGCATGCTGCGCACACCACCGCGTGCCGTGGTGACATGGCGCTGCTCTGGCCTCAATCCCTCCCCGAATCACACACCGATCCAACCCAGATGAACATCGTGATCCTGGCTGCCGGCATGGGCAAACGGATGAACTCCGACCTGCCGAAAGTTCTGCACCCCCTGGCCGGCAAACCCCTGCTCGGCCATGTCGTCGACACCGCCCGCACCCTCGACCCCCAGCGGCTGGTCATCGTGTTCGGCCATGGTGGCGAACAGGTGCAGGCCGCCTCGAGGGCCAGGCCGACCTGCACTGGGCCAAACAGTCGCCCCAGCTGGGCACCGGCCATGCCGTCGCCCAGGCCGTGCCGCTGCTGGACGACAGCGTCCCCACCCTCATTCTCTATGGTGACGTGCCGCTGGTCAGCGCCGCCACCCTCAAACGCCTGGCCGAGGCCGCGAAGGACGGCAAGCTGGCGCTGCTCACCCAGCACATGGAAGACCCGACCGGCTATGGCTGCATCGTGCGCGACCTGCTGGGTCACGTCAGCCGCATCGTCGAGCAGAAGGACGCCGACCCCGAAACCCTGCGCATCGACGAGATCAACACCGGCATCCTGGTCTGCCCGACCAGGCCGCTGAAGCAGTGGCTCACCGCCCTGAAGAACGACAACGCCCAGGGCGAGTACTACCTCACCGATGTCATCGCCGCCGCCGTGGCCGATGGCACCGGCGTGGTCACCGCCAACCCCGACCACGAATGGGAAACGCTGGGCGTCAACAGCAAGACGCAGCTGGCCTTCCTGGAGCGCCGTCACCAGCGCAACCTGGCCGACCGCCTCACCGACAGTGGCGTCATGCTGGCCGACCCCGACCGCATCGACATCCGTGGCACGCTGGCATGCGGCCGCGACGTGTCCATCGACGTGGGCTGCGTGTTCGAGGGCACCGTCAAACTGGGCAAGGGCGTGAAAATCGGTCCCAACTGCGTACTGAAGAACGTCACCATTGCCGATGGCGTCGAAGTCCTGCCCATGTCGGTGCTGGAAAGCGCCGAGGTCGGCACCGGCAGCCGCGTGGGGCCGTTTGCCCGCCTGCGCCCCGGCACCCGTCTGGGCCCCGACAGCCACATCGGCAACTTCGTCGAACTCAAGAACGCCACCACCGGCACCGGCAGCAAGGTCAACCACCTCTCCTACGTGGGCGATGCCGAGATCGGCTCGCGCGTCAACATCGGCGCCGGCACCATCACCTGCAACTACGATGGCGTGAACAAATTCAAGACCATCATCGAGGACGATGTCTTCGTCGGCAGCGACACCCAGCTGATCGCCCCTGGTCACCGTGCACCGTGGCGCCACCCTGGGCGCCGGCACCACCCTCACACAGGATGCGCCGGCCGACAAGCTCACCCTGGGTCGCGCACGCCAGACCACCATCGAGAACTGGAAACGGCCGGTCAAGGCCCCCAAATAACAGAGCCTGTAACCCAACCCCGAAGGGAAGCCAGCCCTGCAGAAAAACCGGTCCAGCCGTCCCGCCGCGGTCAGTGCGCTCACCCGCACCATCCCGGCCGTTGCGCCGACCGGTTCCACAGACCCGGCCACCATCCCGGAACGGCCTGCCGCCAGCAGGCCACCACCAAACAGCCAAGCAAACACGAGAACTGAATCATGTGTGGAATCGTTGGAGCCGTTGCACAACGCAACATCGTCCCGATCCTGATCGAAGGACTGCGCAAACTCGAATACCGCGGCTATGACTCCGCCGGCATCGCCCTGCTGGGCGACGATGGCCGGATGGAACGCGTACGCGCCGTCGGCCGCGTGGCCGAACTGGAGCATCGTGCCGAGGAGCAGCACGCCGACGCCCCCACCGGCATTGCCCATACCCGCTGGGCCACTCACGGTGGCGTCAACGAGGGCAACGCCCACCCGCACATCTCCACCGGCAGCGAGCTGCAGGTCTGTGTGGTGCACAACGGCATCATCGAGAACCACGAGGAACTGCGCAGCGCCCTGAAAGCCAAAGGCTACGAATTCTCCTCACAGACCGACACCGAAGTGGTGGCCCACCTGGTCCACTCGCTGGTGCTCACCGGCCTGAACCTCACCGACGCCGTGGCCGCCGCCGTCAAACAGCTGCATGGCGCCTATGCACTGGCCGTCATCTCCAGCCGGGAACCCGGCACCGTCGTCGGCACCCGCCGCGGCTCGCCGCTGCTGCTGGGCGTGGGTGGCCAGGGTACCGGCAAGGGCGAGAACTTCCTCGCCTCCGACACCTCGGCCCTCCTGCAGGTCACCCGGCACGTCGTGTATCTGGACGAAGGCGACCTCGTCACCCTCACCCGCGACGGCTACACCATCCGTGACGCCGACGGCCAGCCGGCCACCCGCCAGGTCACCGAAAGCCAGCTCTCGGCCGACGCCGTCGAACTGGGCATCTACGACCACTACATGCAGAAGGAGATCTTCGAGCAGCCCGGCGCCATCGGCAACACGCTGGAGATGATCGAATACGCCAGCTCCCTGCAGCCCGGCCTGTTCGGTGCCGAAGCCGAAGAGATCTTCAAACGCACCCGCCGCATCCTGATCCTGGCCTGCGGCACCAGCTATCACGCCGGTTTCGTGGCCAAATACTGGCTGGAATCCATCGCCCACATCCCCACCGACGTGGAGATCGCCAGCGAATACCGCTACCGTGACCCGGTTCCGCAGGACGACACCCTGGTCATCACCATCTCGCAGTCCGGCGAAACGGCTGATACCCTGGCCGCCCTGCAGCATGCCAAGAGCAACGGCATGACCGACACGCTGTCCATCTGCAACGTGCCCGAGTCGGCCCTCATCCGCAACAGCAAGCTGCGCTTCCTCACCCGGGCCGGTCCGGAAATCGGCGTGGCCTCCACCAAGGCCTTCACCACCCAGCTGGCTGCGCTCTTCCTGCTGACCCTCGTGCTGGCCAAGATGCGCGGCCACCTGTCGCCCGAGCGCGAGAGCGACCTGCTGGCCCAGATGCGCCACCTGCCGGCCGCCATGAAGCACGTGCTGGCCGTCGAGCCGGCCGTGAAGGAATGGGCCAAGCGCTTTGCCGAGAAGGATCACGCCCTGTTCCTGGGCCGCGACGTGAACTTCCCCCATTGCCATGGAAGGCGCGCTGAAGCTGAAGGAAATCACCTACATCCACGCCGAGGCCTATGCCGCCGGCGAGCTGAAGCACGGCCCGCTGGCCCTGGTGGACGCCAACATGCCGGTCGTGGTGGTGGCACCGAAGGATGCCCTGATCGAGAAGCTGAAGTCCAACATCCAGGAAGTGCGTGCCCGCGGCGGCGAACTCTTCGTGTTTGCCGACAAGGACACCCACATCGAGGAAGAGGACTTCCTGCACGTCATCAACCTGGTCGACCACGCAGGCCCCCTGTCGCCGATCCTGCACGTGGTGCCGCTGCAGCTGCTGTCGTACCACGCTGCGCTGGCCCGCGGCACCGACGTGGACAAACCGCGCAACCTGGCCAAGTCCGTGACGGTGGAGTGACCACTGCACCAGCCGGTATGCCCGATATGGTCTGATGGGCATACCGGCCTGAGCTGGACAGGCTCCGCCGGGTCATTATCCTGGTCTTCATGACCAGACACGGGTGTCCAGAAACTGCGCCGGCTACTCCGGGACGGTTCCGTTCGAGCCTCTCCTGCGGGTAGCCGGCGTTTTTCGTGAAGCAGGGCGGCGCGCGAAAACATCCTGAATGCCTGTCCCGGCGCCCGGGAGTCTCTGCAAAAGTCTGCGAGCGCTTTGGACCCAGGACCGGACCGGGAAAAGCCAGAAAGCGCCCTGGCGGCAAATGGCAACACACTGGATCGCCCGGGCATGGAGGCCAAAGTGCCGCAGAACTTTTGCACAGGCCCCCTGGACCACCTACATCTCGATCAAACGTCTGAACAGAAGAGCCTGCATGTTCCTGCGCCCGTCGGCAACGACCCGCACGATGACCCTGCTTCTCCCGCACCTCATAGATCACCCGGTAAGGCTTGAATGCCACCTGCCGGTACTGCCGCGTCCCCATATCCAGCAGCTCGACCGGGTGGTGCCCCCGGTTCGGGAAGTGCGCCAGCTCTTCCACCACCTTCATCAGCTGGTCCAGCACCCTGTTGGCACACGCCAGTGACTGGGTTTCCACCAGATAGTCGTATATCCCTTCAAGATCGGCTTCGGCACTGTGCGTGATCAAAGACCCCGTAGCGCGGCGGATGACTGCCCATGCCCGTCAGCTCCTGCCCGAATCTGCATGCTTGGCACGAAGCCGGCTCACGACATCGGCCAAGGGCCTGACCCGACCCTGCTCGACTTCCTGATCCCCCAACGCAAGGATCCTGAGCAATGCCAGCTGCTCCCGCGTCTCCTCATACGACGCCACATCCATCAGCACGGCCCTGGCCTCGCCGTTCTGGGTGATGAGCATTGGCTCGCGTGCTTCTGCCACCTGCGCGAGCACTTCCGCCGCATTGGCCTTGAGGTAACTGATGGGTTTGACCTGCTGAGTAGCGCATGAGACAGCCCCTTCCAGACAGGTTGAGATCAACAGGATCAAATATAGCCTGTTTTCGGTCCTGCCACCAGAACCATGCATACCGGGGCGTGTACCATCCACCCAGGCCGGCGTAGCCGGTACACCCCCATGCACAGACGGCTGGCATCGTGAAAACAGAAGCCCCCTTCCGAAAGCAGGCGATCATCATCGCTGGCCCCAACGGGGCCGGCAAGACGACGTTTGCCCGCAGTTTTCTGCCGGCAGAGGCAGGCGTGCTGCGCTTCATCAACGCAGATCTGATTGCCGCCGGGCTGGCCCCTTCGCCCCGGAAGAAGCGGCACTGAAAGCCGGCCGGCTGATGCTGGAAGAAATCGCCGAAGCCGCCCGCAAGGGCGAAAGCTTTGCCATCGAAACGACGCTGTCTGGCCTGGGATACATCCGCCATATCCGGGCATGGCGCAAACAGGGCTACCGCACAAGTCTCTACTTCCTGTGTCTGGACAGCGCCGAAACAGCCATTTCCCGGGTTGCCGAGCGCGTCCGGCAGGGCGGTCACAACATCCCGGAAGCCACCATTCGCCGCCGTTTCGTAGCGGGCTGGCGAAACTTCCTGCAGAATTATCGGCAGGGAAGTTGATGACTGGGCACTGTACGACAACACCGAGGGCAGCCCAACCCTTCAGGACTGGGGTACAAACCCATGAAACACCAACACCCAGAGCAGGGCCATGTTCACCAGCGCAGGCTGGCAGCCGAACTGGAACGCAATCCTCAACTGCGCGGCTCCATGGCCGCCATGCAGCGCGCTGCCCAGATGGCGCGCCAGATCGCCATCCAGACCGACACGGCCGTCATACGGGTGAAGAACGGCCAGATCGTGCGGGTCACCGCCGACGAACTGCGCGCAGAAATTGCTGCCGAACAGGCGGCGTTGGCTGCGCAGCGCTGACCAAGCGCCGCTTCACGCCAAACGCCGTTTCACGCGTCCTCTGGTCCGCCGCCAGGAAATCGCACGGCGTCACTCAAGTCACTCTGACGTCACTCTGGCTTTTTCGGCGCTGCTGCTGCTCCGTCCGGTGAAGCCCGGTCCGTTGCTGCGTGCCCCGCCGCCGAAGCGTGCCCTTGCGCACCACCGTGCGCCTCATGTCCCACCACCCGGCGGGCCATGTCGGCAGCAGCCGAAGCGGCCTCCGAGACGGCGTGCGTGGCACACTCCACCAGCCCCGGCTCACTGGCAGCGGCAGCCGCCTCGGCCGCATCCTCGGCCGTCTGCGCCCGCACCTTTTCCGGGGACACGTACAGGTCCCACGAGGCCATGAACAGCGCGGCAATCAGCGGGCCGATCACGAAGCCATTGAGGCCGAACAGCGACATGCCCCCGATGGTGGAGATCAGCACCAGATAGTCGGGCATGCGGGTATCCTTGCCCACCAGCAGCGGCCGCATGATGTTGTCCACCAGGCCGATCACCCCACCCCACAGGCCAGCAGCAGCACCCCTCGCCGACGGAACCGGTAGCCATCAGGTAGATGGCCATCGGTCCCCACACCAGCCCCGATCCCACGGCCGGCACCAGTGACAGGAAGGCCATCACCACCCCCACAGGGATGGCCCCTGAAAGCCCAGCACCACACGATGAAGCCGCCGAGCGCCCCCTGCATGGCCGCAATGGCGATGTTGCCCTTCACGGTGGCCTTGACCACCGCCGCAAACTTGGACAGCAGGTGATTCTTCTGCTCGTCTTCCATCGGAATGGCCTTGCGGAAGATGGCCGTCAGCTCGCCCCCATCCCGCAGCAGGAAGAACAGCACATACAGCAGGATACCGGTACTGGCCAGAATGTGCGCCGTGTTCTGAGCCGATGTTCACGGCCTGCGAGGCCACGAGATTGGCCGATTTCACTGCCGCTCTCGGCCAGTTTCTGCTGGATCGTGCCCACATCGAGCAGTCCCTGCTGGTCGAGCATGTGCCGCAGCCAGGTGGGCAGACCCTCCACGATCTGCCCGAAGTACGCGCCGAAGTTCACCTTGCCCGAACGGATGAGGCCATAGATCTGCGCCCCTGGCTCACCAGCGAGCCGGTCAGAATGATCACCGGAATGATGACGATCAGCATCACCGCGCCTATCGTGACCAGCGTGGCTCGCGTTGCGGCTGCGCGGCATGCGCGCCAGCAGCTTGCGCTCCATGGGCGAGAACAGCAGCGCCAGAATGGCCGCCCACATCAGCGCACTGTAGAACGGCAGCAGAATGGCCAGAAAGGCCAGCGTCACCAGTGTGAGGAAGGCCAGAAAGAAGAAGCGGCGGTCCTGGGCAAGTTTCATCGGGGCAAATGACGGAACGGGAAAGACACAGGGGTCTGCACAGGCAGGAGGCAGCACTGGCCGGCACCGGCGCACACGCCGGGCTGCTGCACGCAGACACAGGGGCAGCTGCGCACGAACAGGGGGCAACGACATCGTACGGGGCTGCGGCGGCGGGCAGACACAGGGCACCGGGAGGATTTGCAGGACATACCGGCCATACCATATGCCAGCCATACGGGCAGCAGTCGCCATGCAGCGGGCCGATGCCGCCCAGCTCTGCATCATACCCAGGAATCCCTGCCGGCATGCAGATCTCGTCACATGGCATCAAGCTGCTGAATCACAAGGCAAAAGACGTTTCAGGCCAGCGTGTTCACCCCCTGCGGCCGGGAAGCCCCGCTATCATGACTGCATGCTGGCCATGGCAGGCACGACTCATGCGCGCAAAAACCGCCGCACCCCGGAACCCCAGGATCCAGCTTTCAGGGTGCAATGCCCCATTCCCCTATGAGGTGTTGCCAGGGAACGGACACGAACCTGCCCCCGCCTGAGCGTCGAAGCCCGGCCATCTCCGGCCAGCACGCCCTTCTACCACTGACGGGAACTTCCCATGCCCAACCAGAGTCTCACCCAGGAACTGTTCAACCAGCTGCAGGCGCGCCCATGCAGCAGATCGCCCAGCAGCTGGGCACCAGCACGGATCAGGCCAGCTCGGCCGTCAGCCAGGCCCCTGCCGCTGCTGATGGGCGCACTGGGCAACCAGGCGCAGAACGGCCAGGGAGGTTCGGCCGCAGATGCCCTGCTCGGCGCCCTCGGCGGGTCGGGCGGAACACAGGCCCATGCACTGGCCGGTCAGGTGGTGGCCTCGGTGATGTCCTCGGCGGTCTGGCCGGCAATCTGCTGGGTGGCGCGGCATCGTCCAGCGGCGCATCCGGCGGCGGTCTGGGCGGCATGCTCGGCGGGCTGGTGGGCAGTGTGCTGGGCGGCACGGGTACCCAGACACAGGCCCAGAACACCCAGGCAAGCGCCAGCCAGACGCTGGCGGCCCTGGCGGTGCAGCAGCCGGCAACGCCGGAGACCTGCTCGTCCGTCTTCGGCAGCCAGGCCACCGCCCGCGCCACCGGAAGGACTGGGCCAGTCCACCGGCCTGGCAGCCAGGGTGCCAGCAAGTTGGTCACCCTGCTACCGCCCGTCGTCCTGTCGTTCCTGGCCGGGCGCTACCTGGGCCGCAACGGCGGCGGCAAGGAACAGATGAATGAAGCGCTGGCCAACGAGCAGCAGCAGATCAACGCCCAGACCGGCGGCGGCCTGAGCGGCCTGCTCGACCAGAACGGCGACGGCAAGCTCGACATGCGCGACATCGTCAAGCTGGGCAGCTCGCTGTTCGGCGGGCGCTGAGCCTTTCAGCCGGCGCGCAATTCCAGCTGCGCCAATAACGCGCGAGCATCGCGCAACAACGTACGGGCCGATTCACACACGGCCCGTGCCCTTTCCGGCATATAGGCCAGCCCAGTCTCCCTGCGCTGGCCCTGTGCCGGCGTGTTGTCCATACCCCCACCAGCCGGCATCCACATACCCACGACAGTCGATTCAATGGATAATCGCAAAGCCTCCTGGTTTGTATTCGTATCAACCTTTTTTTGTAACAACACCCGGCGTCTCTCTTCCCCGGCCGGGTATCAGTCAGAGAACAACAATCATGTCATCGCCTTCCTCCCGGCGTTCGTCCCTGTATCAGGCCCTTCTCACCGCCCTGCTGACCCCGGCCCTGCTGCCGGCCACCGGTCATGCCCAGGTCTTTCCCAGTGACGACGAGATCCGCCAGAACATCCAGAACGCCCGCGAAAATCAGGAACGGCAGCGCTGGCTGAACGAAGGTGCCGCCACGCTGCCCACCGTCCATGCCACCGGTGAGCGCGAAAGCGACATCCCCAGCGAGCAGACCCCGCAGCTACACCGTACCGCGCAGCCGCGCTTCCACCGGCCTGTCGCTGTCGCCGCGCGAAACACCGCAGTCGGTCAGCGTCATCACCCACCAGCAGATGACGGACCAGGGTGCCGGCAGCCTCACCGAGGCCCTGCAATACGCCCCTGGCATTTCGAGCAGCACCTACGACAGCCGTGGCAACGCGTTCCGCGCCCGGGGCTTCGATATCGACAACCTGCGCACCGATGGTGTGCCGATGGCGATCAGCGGCCCCCTGGAGTGCCGGGGAAAGCCGTGATGACACCGTCCTGTACGACCGCATCGAGGTGGTGCGCGGCGCCACCGGCCTGCTCACCGGCGCGGGCGATCCGTCGGCTGCCATCAACCAGATCCGCAAGCACGCCAACAGCCGCCAGCTCACGGGCAAGGTTGGTTTCGGGCTGGGCAGCTGGAAGGAACGCCGGCTCGATGCCGACGTCAGCAGCGCGCTGAACGCCGATGGCAGTAGTCCGCGGCCGCTTCGTCGCCAATATCGACCGAAGCGACAGCTGCATCGACCTGTACGAAAAGCGCAGGAACACCTTCTATGGCGTCATCGATGCCGATCTCACGCCCGACACGCAGCTGAGCGTGGGCGTCAGCCGCCAGCGCGACAAGCCAAGGGCTGGCATGTGGGGTGGCCTGCCCACCTGGTATGACGACGGCACCCGCACCGACTGGCCGCGCAGCAAGACCACGGCTCCCAAATGGTCGCACTGGGGCAGCACCAGCAAAACATGGTTTGCCACCCTCAAGCAGCGCGTGGACGCCTGGGACATCCGGCTGGATTACAACCGCATCCAGAACCAGGCCGACGCACGTCTGCTCTGGGCCACCGGCAACCCCAACCGGACCACCGGCCTGGGCATCACCACATCGGGTGCGTCGTGGTACGACATCGACCGCAAGCAGGACCAGATCGACCTGCAGGCCAGCCGCCCCTTCGAGGTGGACGGCATGCATCACGAACTGGTACTGGGCGCCAGCCACCGCAAGCTGGATTTCAGTGCCATGAGTCGCAGCCCCCACGGCCGGCGTTCAGGAAAGCCTTGGCGATTTCAACAACTGGACCGGCGATTACCCCTTCCCCACGGCCTGGGGTGACCCGTTTGTCAGCGCCGCCAGCAAGACCACCCAGAACGCCCTCTACGGTGTGGCCCGTCTGCAGCTGTCTGCGCCCTCGCACCTGATTCTGGGTAGCCGCATCACCAACTACGAGCAGAAGGAAGCCCCCACCCGCTGGCGCAGCACCGGCTACACCATCAAGCATGACCGCCAGGTCATTCCGTATGCCGGCCTCACCTACGATGTCAGCCCGGAAACCACGGCCTATGCCAGCTACACCAGCATTTTCAAACCGCAGACCAACCAGGACAAAAACGGCAACTACCTCGACCCCATCAAGGGCAAGAGCTACGAAGTGGGCCTGAAGGGCAGCGCACTTGGCGGTCATCTGCAGACCGACCTGGCGCTGTTCCGCATCCAGCAGGACAACCTGGCCGTGGCCGACGGTGCCAACCTGGTACCGAACACCACCAGCCAGGCCTACCGCCCGGCAAAAGGGGCCCGTTCCACTGGTATGAAATTACCGTGACTGGTGCACTGTCGCCGGTATGGGACATCAGTGCCGGCTGGACGCAGTACAAAATCAAGGACGCCAGCGGCACTCGTCATTGGCACCAACCATCCGCGCAAACAGCTCAAGCTGTTCACCACGTACCGGCTGGGCGAGGAACTGCAGGGGCTGGAACTGGGTGGTGGCGTGAACTGGCAGAGTGAAATTTACGCCGATGTCGACAACCCGGTCACCGATGCCGCCGAGCAGATCCGCCAGAAATCCTTCGCACTCGTCGACCTGATGGCCCGCTACGAAATCGACCGCAACTGGTCGGTGCAGGCCAACGTCTACAACGTGTTCGACAAAAAAATACTACGACTCCGTGGGCTTCTACAACCGCTACACGTGGGGGCCGTCACGGCGGTATCTGCTGACGGCGACGTACAGGTTCTGAGCCTGCGCCTGCAAGGGCAGAATCAGTGCGTGTGTCCGTGCCTCGTTGCAGCACGGTGCCACAGCCGGTGCATCCACTGCCCAAAATCATCCACGTAGGTGAACACCGCCGGCACCACCAGCAGGCTGAGTGCGGTGGAGGTGATCAGCCCACCCAGCACCGTCATCCCCATCGGGGAAACGAAGGTGGTGTCGCTGGAGGCCGAACCGATGATGGCGGGCAGCATGCCCGCCCCCATGGCCATCGTCGTCATGATGATCGGACGCGCCCGCTTGTGGCAGGCATCTGCCAGCGCGTGCCAGCGGTCCATGCCCTGCTCGCGGCGGGCCACGATGGCATATTCCACCAGCAGGATGGAATTTTTCGTCACGATGCCCATCAGCATCACCAGTCCCGATCAGCACGGGCAGTGACATGTCGTAGCGGCCCAGCAGCAGCGCCACGAAGGAGCCCCCGATGGCCAGCGGCAGGGCAGACAGAATGGTCACCGGGTGCAGGGAAGCTGTGGAACAGCAGCACCAGCACCACCCAGATGCACAGCACGCCGGCCAGCATGGCCAGGCCGAAATTGCTGAACATCTCGATCATCATTTCGGCCTCGCCGGTGTTTCGCAGCTGCACGCCCTCGGGCAGCTGCTTCACCGAAGGCAGGTTCGATACCTCCTGGGCCACCTCGCCCAGTCCCTTTCCGCCAGTTCGATGGTGAAATTGATGTTGCGTTCGCGGTCGTAGCGCGAAATGATGGCGGGCCGCCGCCCAGTTCCAGATCGGCCACCCTCACCCAGCATCACGGTGCCACCACTGCCCTGCACCGGAATGCGCCGCAGCACATCCAGACGCTCGCGGGCCGGCTTTCCAGCCGCACCACGATGTCGAGCTGCCGCTGTTCCAGATTCAGCTGGCGGCAGCTGCGTGTAGTCACCCTGCGTGGCAATGCGCAATGCATCGCTGATTGCCAGGGGTGACACGCCCAGCGCCGCCGCCTGCGCCGCCTTCGGCCGCACGAGCACCTCGGTCCGCACCAGGTTGGCGCTGGAGGTGATGTTGCCCACCCGCGCAGCGTGCGCAGATCCTTTTTCGATGGCCCGGGCCGCCAGCGTCAGCCGGGCCTGGTCATTGCCGGTGACGGCCACCACATACTGCTCACCATTGCCACCCAGGCCGAGCTTGACGCGTGCCCCGGGCAGATCATCCAGCGCCTCGCGCATCGACTGCTCGACCACTTTCTTGAAGGGACGATGGGCCCGCACGCCCATGTCGATGGTCAGCGTGGCACTGTTGGTGGTCTGCACATTGCCCGAAAAAGGCGTCGCCCGAACCGGCGCCGATGGCCGTGTACACGCGCTTGACGTGCGGCAGCTTCACCAGTTTTTCCCGTGCCTGTTCGGCCAGCCGTTCGGTCTGTTCCAGCGTTGCCCCCGGCCCCAGGGGTGAGCGTCACCTGGGTCTGGTCATTGTCGTCGGCCGGCACGAATGCCGATGGCAGCATCGACGACAGCGCAAGCGACAGCACGAAGAACAGCACCGCATAAATGACCGTCTGCCGCCGGTGCGCCAGCACCCAGCGCACGCCCCGCATATACAGGCGCAGCCAGCCCGGTTCGCGCGCCTCGTGGGTACGTGGTGCCAGCAGGTACGCCGCCATCATCGGCGTGAGCATGCGCGCCACCACCAGCGAGGCAAAGACCGCCAGCGAGGCCGTCCAGCCGAACTGGCTTGAAAAACCGCCCCACGATGCCGCTCGATGAACGCCGTGGGCAGAAACACCGCAATCAGCGTGAACGTGGTGGCGATCACCGCCAGGCCGATCTCGTCGGCCGCCTCCATGCGCGGCCTCGTACGGCGTCTTGCCCATGCGCAGGTGGCGCTCGATATTCTCGATTTCCACGATGGCATCGTCCACCAGCACCCCTGATCACCAGCGTCAGCGCCAGCAGCGACACCTGATTCAGCGTGAGCCAAAAAGCGCCATGCCGATGAAGGCCGGCAGCACCGACATCGGCAGCGCCACGGCCGACACCAGCGTGGCCCGCCAGTTGCGCAGAAACAGCCACACCACCACCACGGCCAGCACCGCTCCCTTCATACAGGGTGTGCATCGTGCCTTCGTAGGTTTCGCTGGCCAGCGACACGAAATCCATGGTTTCGGTCAGCTTCAGGTCGGGGCGTTCCTGTCGCAGCTGCTGCACCAGTTCACGCACGCGGCGTCCCACATCCACCTCGCTGTCGCCCTTGCTGCGGCTGACCTCGAAGCCCACGATGCGCTGGCCATCGAGCCAGGCCGAACTGGTGGGCTCCTGCACCGTGTCGGTGATGGTGCCCAGATCGGCCAGACGCAGCCGGCGTCCATCGGCCGTGGTGATCTGCACCGGCTTGAGCGCCTCGGCCGATTTCACCCTAGAAAGGATGCGCAGCGGCTGCTTGCTGCCGGCCAGGTCCGCATGCCCGCCGGCACCTCGATCTGGTTGCTGCGCAGCTGGGTGGAGACATCGCCCACGGTCAGCCCCAGTGCCCGCAGCTTCAGCGGGTCCAGATCCACATGCACCTGCCGGTCCACGCCACCTACGCGCGTGACCTTGCCCACACCCTTCAGGGCCAGCAGCCGGCGGTTCAGGTCATTGTCCACAAACCACGACAGTTCCTGTTCGTCCAGCCGGTCGGACTGCAGTGCATAGGCCAGCACCGGCTGCGAGACCAGATCCACCTTTTGTCCACCACCGGATCGGGCACATCCGTGGGCAGATCGGCCCGCACGCCCCTGAACGGCCGAACGGACCTCATCCAGGGCATCCTGCACCGGCTTGTCCAGATCGAATTCCACCATCATCGACACCGCGCCATCTCCCAGCGTGGTGCTGATGTGACGCTTGCCCTGGATGTTGACCAGCGCATTTTCTATCTTGCGCGCCACGTCATTCTCCAGCTGGCCGGGCGTGGCCCCCTGCAGTGACGCCGCAATCGTCACCATCGGAAATTCCATGTCCGGCATGTTCTGGATGCGCATGCTCTGGAAGCTGTAGAGGCCCCGCCAGCGTCAGCATCAGGAACAGCAGTACCACCGGAATGGGATTGCGGATCGACCAGGACGAGAAATTCATTCCGTCGCCTCCGCATCGGCGCCTTTCGCCGTGGTGTCTTCACGAGTTCGGGTTCCGGATGCAGGGAGGCTTTCTGCGCCATCCTTCGCTGCCGGATTGCCCGTGGCCGGGTCATCCAGCGCATCGCCACGCGCTGCAGGGAGATCCACTACTTTCACGAGGTCGCCATCCGTCAGAAAGGCCGCACCAGATACCACGACCTGATCCCGTGCGGACAGGAGGCCGGTCGCTGGCCCTGTCCGTTCTGTGCCGCACTTGCGTCAGGCACCCCCGCGCTTTCATCGGACAGGATTTCGATGCGGTCCCCATCCTGCCGGCCGGTCTTCACCCGTACCCGTTCGACGAGGGCAAGTGCCGCAGATGCACTGGATCTGTCTGTCGCCGCCCCCTGTCCGGCAGCCGGATGGCCGGATTCTGCATGTCCGGACGCAGCGCCGGTGCCCTCACCCGCCCTGTGTCCCGGTGCCATGTCCCGTCGGTCATCTGCGGATCCGCGGTGGCCATCCGTCTTCAGCCTGTAGACGTACATGAAGCCTTCACTGGGCACCAGGGCCTCCATCGGTACCGTCAGCGCCGGGCTTCTGCCCAGGTCGAAGGCCCCCCGGGCAAACATGCCAGCCCACAGGCCCGGGCTGGCCGGTACGTCCACGTAGACCAGCGTCGTGCGTTTTTTCGTGTCTTCCGACGGCGCACGGGCGCGCATCACGCCCGGTACCGGCGTGCCATCGGCGGCGTAGACGGCCACCGGACCGCCGGGTTTCACGCGCAGTACATCCCTGGCACCCAGTTCGGCCTGCCATTCCAGCCGGCCCTGACGAATCAGCCGGAACAGCTCCGTCCCCGCGGCGGGCACCGAGCCCACCGTGGCGGTGCGCGACGAGATCACGCCGTCGTCCGGCGCACGCAATTCGACGTTCTGCCAGTTCTGCTGCTTCGATGCCAGCGCGGCCTGCGCCGAACGCACCCGCGCCTGGGCCGTCCGGCCGGCCGCCAGATACTGTTCGATCTGCTGCGCACTCAGGGGTATCGGTGCCACGCAGCCGGCGGGCACGGCGCACATTGGCCTCGGCCTCGGTTGCCGCCGCCTGCGCCTCGGCCAGGGCGGCCCGGGCCTGGGTGACGTCGGCGGCCACGGTCTTCCCGTTGAAACGGGCCAGCACATCGCCGCGCTTCACCGTATCGCCCACGTTCACGAGTACCGCGGACAGTGTCAGGGCATTGGTCTCGGAGGCGACACTGGCTTCCTGCCACGCCGTCACCTCGCCATCGGCCAGCACCTGCACCGGCAGCTGCGTCTCGCACTGGCTGCGCCACCGCCACCACGGCAGCCGGGCCGCTGCGGCGGCGCCTGGTCATCACCTGCCTCTCCGGCCTGGAACAGGTCCGGACGGAACAGAAACACACTGCCCACCAGCAACAGCACCAGCAGGCAGACCCCCAGAAAGACACGCAGCGAACTCGACATGGCAGGGCGACAGGGCAGACAAGACACAAACGTTCAAGTCTACCCTGTACCCGTCGCTGCGCCCTTTTTCAATCTCGCCGGAATGCGGTCCTGTTGTCACATCATGGGAAACACCTGCCCCGAAACGGCATGTCACCCAGCCCGTCGTTGCAGAATGGTCCCTGCTCTCCCCGGAACAAAAGGCAATCCGTGACACGCGCTGCAGCATCTGCCTGTATCGAGGGCGGCCTGTCCGGGCGTTGACACACGCAACCGGTCATGCGTGTGGCCCTTTCTCTCACAACGCCCCTCCCTCACAACGCTTCTTCTTGCCCTCTCATCGCGACTCCGATGCCTGCTCAGCGTGATGGTGATGCCCCGGCCCGAAACGATGCCACAGCCGGTGCATCCACTGCCCGAAATCATCGATGTAAGTGAACACGGCCGGTACCACCAGCAGGCTCAGTACCGTGGAGGTGATCAGCCCGCCCAGCACGGTCATGGCCATCGGTTTGGGAAAGCTGAGATCGATCTTTTTCGGTGCCCAGCAGAATCGGCATCATGCCGGCCGCCATGGCCATGGTCGTCATGATGATCGGCCGCGCGCGCTTGTGCAGGCATCCATCAGCGCATGCCAGCGGTCCATGCCATGATCACGCCGCGCCATGATGGCGTATTCCACCAGCAGGATGGAATTCTTGGTCACGATGCCCATCAGCGTTATCAGTCCGATCAATACTGGGCAGCGAGAGGTCATATTTGGCCAGCAGCAGCGACACGAAGGAGCCGCCAATGGCCAGGGGCAATGCCGACAGGATCGTTACCGGATGGAGGAAGCTGCGGAACAGCAGCACCAGCACCACCCAGATGCACAGCACCCCGCCAGCATGGCCAGACCGAAAGCTGCTGAACATCTCGGCCATCATCTCGGCGTCACCGGTTTCCGTCAGATGCACACCCTGCAGGCAGCTGTTTGATGGCCGGAAGGTCCGACACTTCCTGTCACCACATCTCCCAGCCCCTTGTCACCCAGTTCGATGGTGAAAATCGACATTGCGCTCGCGGTCGTAACGTGAAATGGTGGCGGCCCGCCGCCCAGTTCCAGATCAGCCACCTGACCGAGCATCACGGCGCCGTCGTTGCCCTGCACCACGATGCGCCTGAGCTGCTCCAGGCTCTGCCGTGCCGGCTTGTTCAGTCGCACCACGATGTCGATCTGCCGCTGGTCCAGATTCAGCTTGGGCAGCAGCTGCGTGTAGTCCCCTGGGTAGCAATACGCAATGCATCGCTGATCGCCCTGTGACGTCACCCCAGCGTCGCGGCCTGTCCGGCCCTTTGGGGCCTGACGATCACCTCCGTGCGTACCAGGTTGACACTGGAAGTGATATTGCCCACCCTTCGAGCGCGCGCAAGATCTGTCAGACCGCGTTGACGGCCATGCGCAACCGGGCCTGATCGTTGCCGGCAAATGGCAAAGGCATAGGTCTGTCCAGCACCACCGAAAGCCCACCCTGATCCGTGCACCGGGCAGATCCGCCAGGGGCTTGCGCATGGGACGCCTCCACCACCTTTCTTGTTGGGGCGCGTGGTCACGCGTCGCCCATGTCGATGGACAGGGTTGCGCTGTTGGTGGTTTTCACGTTGCTGCCTACCGATCCTGAAGTCCGAACCGCCCCGATGGCCGTGTAAACCCGCTTCACGTGAGTCTGACCAGGATCTCGCGGGCACGCTCGGCCAGGCTGCTCGGTCTGCTCCAGCGTGGCACCCCGGGCCCCAGCGTCAGCTGCACCTGGGTCTGGTCGTTGTCATGCTCGGCGTGAAAGGCTGCGGCAGCATCGACGACAAAGCCGAGCGACGCACGAAGAACACTACCGCGTAGATCACGGTCTTGTCGCCGGTGCCCCAGCACCCAGCGCACGGCCCGCATGTAATACCGGAGCCAGCGCCTCGTCTTCCACCGGTTTGGTCACGTGGCCTCAGCAGATAGGCCGCCATCATCGGCGTCAGCAGGCGCGCCACCACCAGCGAGGCAAAGACCGCCAGCGGGCCGTCCAGCCGAACTGCTTGAAGAACCGGCCCGACGATGCCACTCATGAAGGCTGTCGGCAGAAAACACGGCAATCAGCGTGAAGGTGGTGGCGACCACCGCCAGACCGATTTCATCGGCCGCCTCCATGGCGGCCTGATAGGGCGTCTTGCCCACCCCCGAGGTGGCGCTCGATGTTCTCGATCTCGACGATGGCATCGTCCACCAGCACGCCGATCACCAGCATCAGCGCCAGCAGCGACACCACATTGAGCGTAAGCCGAACAGATACATGCCCAGAAAGGCCGGCAGCACCGACATCGGCAGCGCCACGGCAGATACCAGCGTGGCCCGCCAGTTGCGCAGAAACAGCCACACAACCACCACGGCCAGGAATGCGCCTTCGTAGAGCATTTCCATGGCACCGTCGTAGACTTCCAGCGCAGGGCGATACCAGATCCAGGTTTCGGTGAACCTCAGTTCCGGGCCTGTCCTGCTGCAGCCTGTGGATGAGTCACGCACCTGGCGCCCACATCGACCTCACCCTGATCACGGGCACGGTTGACCTCGAAACCCACCACCTTCCTGCCATCGAGCCAGGCAGAAGTCGACGGGTCTTCGACCGTATCCTTCACGGTACCCAGATCACGCAGCAGCAGGCGCCGCCCGTCGCTGGTGGTGATCTGCACCTTTTCGAGCTGCGCAGCCGATTTCACCCGCGACAGGATGCGCAGCGGCTGTTTGCTCTCCGAAATATCCGCGCGTCCACCAGCACTCTCGATCTGGTTGTTGCTGCAGCTGGGTGGACACGTCACCCGGCCGTCAGCCCGAGTGCCCGCAGCTTGACTGGATCCAGATCCACATGCACCTGGCGGTCCACGCCCTCCCACGCGCGTGACCTTGCCCACGCCCTTCAGGGCCAGCAGCTTGCGGTTCAGTTCGTTGTCAACAAACCAGGACAGCTCCTCCATGTCCAGACGATCGGACTGCAGCGCAAAGCTCAGGACTGGGCTGTGACGCGACATCCACCTTGCCCACCACCGGATCGGGCAGATCGACTGGGGAGGTCCGCCCGTACGCTCTGCACGGCGGAACGCACGTCGTCCAGCGCCTCCTGCACGGGTTTTTCCAGCTCGAACTGCACCATCGACCGCCACCGCGCCATCACCAGCGTCGTGGTGGTATGCCGCACGCCCCTGAACGCTGGTCAGCGCGTTCTCGATCTTGCGGGCGACGTCGTTTTTCGAGCTGGCCGGGTGTGGCACCCCTGCAGTGACGCCGCAATCGTCACCATCGGAAATTCCATGTCCGGCTGACGCTGGATCTGCATGCTGCTGAATGCCTTCAGACCCCGGCCAGCGTGAGCAGCAGGAACAGCAGCACCGCCACGATGAGGTTGCGAATGGACCAGGACGAAAAGTTCATTCCTTCGCCCCCGCCACTTTCACCAGGTCATTGTCGGTCAGGAACGCAGCGCCCTCGACCACGACACGGTCATGCCTCCGGTCAGCGACACATCCCCGTCGGCGTGATCTCGATGCGATCGCCTTCCTGCCGGCCCGTCTTCACGCGAATCCGCTCCACATGATCATCGTCCTGCAGCCGGTACACATACATGAAGCCATCACTGGGCACCAGCGCCTCGATCGGCACCGTCGGGGCCGGGACTCTCGCCAGGTCAAAGGCACCGTGAGCAAACATGCCGGCCCACAGGCCCGGGCTGGCGGGCACGTCCACACACACCAGCGTCGTACGTTTCTTCGTGTTCTCCGACGGTGCACGGGCGCGCATCTTCGCCTCCACCGGCTGACCATCCGCGGTATACACCTCCACGCGATTGCCCGGCTGTACGCGCATCACCTCATCAGAGCCCAGCTCGGCCTGCCATTCCAGCCGGCCCTGACGGATCAGCTTGAACAGCTCGGTACCGGCTGCCGGCACGGAACCCTCCGTGGCGTCCCGGGAGGAGATCACGCCATCGTCCGGTGCACGCAGCTCGACGTTCTGCCAGTTCTGCCGTTTGGAGGCCAGTGCCGCCGCCGCCGAGCGCACCTTGGCGCGCGCGGTCCGGTCCGCCGACACATACTGTTCGATCTGCTGTTCACTGATGGTGTCGGTACCCCGCAGGCGACGTGCCCGGCGGGCATTGGCCCGCGCCTCCATGGCACCCGCCTTCGCCTCGGCCAGTGCCGCCTTTGCCTGCGTCACATCCTCGGCCACCGTCCGGCCGTTGAAGCGGGCCAGCACCTGCCCCTTCTTCACCCGGTCGCCCACATTCACCAGCACCTCGGACAGGGGTCAGCGAATTGACTCGGAGGCCACACTGGCCTCCTGCCACGCCACCACTTCGCCATCGGCCGCCAGCCGCACGGGCAGCAATTCCATTTTCGGCGGTTTTGCGGTGACCACCATGGCAGGGGCGCTGGGCGGCTTCCTGTTTGGCCACCTGGGCGGGCTGGCCATCCTCCCCTCCGGCCTTCATACGGAAAAAGATCGGGACGGAACAGGACCACCCCACACACCAGCAACATCACCAGCAGGCAGATCCCCAGAAAAACGCGCAGCGAACTCGACATGGCAAACGGCAGAAAAAGAAAATAAACCCGCCAGAAAGCCCCTCGCAAAAAGCCGGCAAGCGCTTTGGGACCCAGGATCGGAATGAGTCAGAAGACGCCCTGCCGGCAATGGCAGCACCATTGGCGGAAAATGACAACGCACTGGATCGCCTGAATATGGGAAGCCAAAAGTGCCACAGGACTTTTGCAGAGAATCCCCGGGCACCATGCACAGACAGACGGAATGCGTTCGGGTCAGTCTAAACGCAATCCCACGGCTGCCCCGGCGGCCAACCCATCAAAAAAATCCCCGTTCCCGATGGCCCCGCTTTTGCCCAGTATGGTTCGGCCAGGTTTAGTGCAGCACGCAGCGGATTCTGGCCCCGGGCATACAGCGGATTCTGACCTCGAACATGTCCAGACAGTTTCCGGTTCCCGGCCTGTCTGTACCCCCACCCAGCACCTCTATATAATGAAAGGGTTGGGCCATGGGGCATCGTGCCCTCTTCATCATGCCGGCGGTCCCTCGCCCGGGGTAGCAGGGTATCTGCCCTTTCGGGACCCTGCCCTTTCCGGCAGGCCCGTCCGCCCGGGGGTACGGGTCCGTCCCTTCCTGTGCCGCCACACCCTGTGCGGCTTCGTCCTGTCGTCATCTGCCTCTGCCGTGCCGTCATCCGTTTCTGCCATGTCGTCATCCGCTTCGCACACCGCCGTGTCTGCCCAGCAGCCCCAGACCAGCCAGGGCCAGCGCCCGGGGCCGGGGCAGGAAGGGCAAGGAAAAGGACATGCCCCTGCAGCTGCCCAACGGGCACGACCGGCTGCTGCTGCACTCCTGCTGCGCCCCCTGCTCGGGTGAACCGATGCAGAAGATGGTGGACCTCGGGCATCGACTTCACCATCTTCTTCTACAACCCCAACATCCATCCGGTGCGCGAGTACGAGATCCGCAAGGAAGAGAACATCCGCTTCGCCCAGAAGCACAACATCACCTTCATCGACGCCGACTACGATTCCGACAACTGGTCTCGAGCGCTGCAAGGGGACTGGAGTTCGAGCAGAGCGCGGCGAGCGCTGCACGGTCTGCTTCGACATGCGCTTCGAGCGCACGGCGCTGTACGCACACGAGCACGGCTTTTCGGTGTTCACCAGCTCGCTGGGCATCTCGCGCTGGAAGGACATGAACCAGATCAACGGCTGCGGTCACCGGGCCGCCGCCCGCTATCCCGGACGTGGAATACTGGGACTACAACTGGCGCAGGGCGGCGGCTCGGCCCGCATGATCGAGATCGCCAAGGCCGAGCACTTCTACCAGCAGGAATACTGCGGCTGCGTCTACTCGCTGCGCGACTCCAACAAACACCGTGTCTCACAGGGGCGTGAACGCATCCGCATCGGCGAGCTGTACTACGGCTTGCCCCTCGGGCGAGAAGCCCGACTTCGTCACGAAGGCTGGCCAGGAGTCCGGGGAGGGCGACGAGGCCGCCATCTCCGGTCTGCTGCAGCGGGAGCGCGTGTAGCGATATCTGGCCGATGCAGACAGTCACCCGAGGTACCCCATGACCAGCAGCCCCTCGAAACACTTGAATTTGCCACCAGCCCCACCCCGGAAGCAGCCGTCATCGTGCTGCACGGACTGAGGGGCCGACGGTAACGACTTCGTCCCCGTGGCCCAGATGCTCGACCCTGGCGTCGGGGTGCGCTACGTCTTCCCCAACGCGCCCGAGATACCGGTCACCATCAACAACGGCTACGTCATGCGGGCGTGGTACGACATCCGCGAGGGAGACCTCACGCAGCGCGAGGACGAGGCCGGCCTGCGACGGTCGCAGCAGGCCATCGACACCCTCATCGAACGCGAGATCACCCGGGGCATTCCGGCCCACCGCATCGTGCTGATGGGTTTCTCGCAGGGCTGCGCCATGACGCTGCTCACCGGCCTGCGCCAGTCGCACCGGCTGGCCGCCCTCGTCGGTCTGTCGGGCTATCTGCCGCTGGCTGCCACCACAGAGACCGAGCGCAACCCGGCCAACCAGCATACGCCCATCTTTCTCGCCCATGGCACCGAAGACCCTGTCGTACCCCCTGCAGCGGGCCATCGCCTCGCGCGAGCAGCTGCAGGCACTGGGCTACCGGGTGGACTGGCACCAGTACCCGATGCCGCACAGCGTCTGCCCGGACGAAGTGGCCGACATCGACGCTTTCCTGAAGCGTGTGCTGGCAACCGCCTGAACCCGGCAGGCTACGGCGCCGGACCCCGGATCTCCCGACACCGATACAAGACGCGAACAAAATAAATCCCGGCTGCCCCTTGCGCCAGCCGGCAAATGAACCCATATTCAGCAAAGTGGCCGGCATGACGCCGGTCCGGGCAACGCCGGACTCATCTGCAGTACCCCCGGCTGCGCTGCATGGCGTCACGGAGACACTCGCCCCGCTGGCCGTTCCGTGTCACCGTGTTCACAGATGGGCCCCTTCCGGACTGGCCGGATGCCCATCCCTGTCACATCAACTCAACGAGGAACACGCGATGGCAGAAAAACATCACCGACAAACTGGCCGCCCGCCTGGAAGAACTGGAAAAAGGCTATGCAGGACACCCGTCGCCGTGCCGGTCGCACGGCGTCGCGTTCGCGCGACCGCCTGGAACACGAGTGGGAGGCCCTCAAGGCCGACCTGACCGACCTGCTCAACAGCGAATCGCTGCGTGACCGCCCCGAGGTGCGCGCCGCGCTGGACCAGATGCGTGACTCGGTTCACCGCATCTCCGACGCCGCCCAGGATGCGGCCCACGAGGTGCATCGCCGTGCCCGTGAAGGCGCCGCCCGGGTGGACGACTATGCCCACACCTCGCCGTGGCAGACGGCCGGCATGGCCGCCGCCGCAGGCCTGGTGATCGGCTTCCTGCTGTCGCGCCGCTGATCCGGCATGCGTCGCCACACGTGGTGACGCCTGTCGATGAGCTGCCCGGGCATCCGGTTTGCCCGGGCACCCGCATGGCAGGCAGACAGGGTGAAGGGCATCACACAGTCCCTCCCCTGTCTGCATGGCCCGGATCGTCCCGGACTGCCCTGCGGACCGCCTCCGTGCGGCCCCTGTCCTGCATTTTTTCCCCAAAGCGTGTCATGGACTCACCGTCCCCGCGCTGTCCCCTTCCACCGCTCCGGTCCATTGCCCATGTTCGGAAGACTGCTCGAGCCCCACATCCGGCGCATGAAGCACACGGCCGCCGATCTCGTTGCCGGTCTGGACGACCGCAGCCGTCTGCTGGCCCTGGAGCTGGGCGACGAATCCCGCTGGCTGGCCCAGCTGGCCGGCCTTGGTCTGGCGGCCGTCATCGTCATCATCATCTGCCTGGTCTGGCTGATGGCCACCCTCGTGCTGCTGGCCTGGGATACCCCGGCGCCTCGCCGCCCTGGGCATCGCCGCCGCCTTCTGGATCAGCCTCTCTGCCGTGCTGGTTTGGCGCATCCGCCGTCTGCTCCGGCAACACCCCAGTCCCTTTCCCCTCAGCCGCCAGGTGCTGGCCGACGACCCTGCAGAGCCTCAGAAGCGGTCTGCAGCAGGAACGGTCTCCGGTCAGTCGTGACGCCCATGCCCTCGCCGTGCGTGTTTCATCTTTCGATAATCATGCATCATGAATGAAGACCGCCTGACCCCTGCTTCCATGTCGGCCGCACGCGAAAACCGCGGAAGACATCTTCGCGCGCATCCAGCGTCGTCGCGGCCTGCCGGAAACCCTGCCCGGGCAGGCTGTCGGGGCACGGGTGGCGCCCCGTCCCGTGCCACACGGAACGGTCCAGCCGCCACGTCCCGGACAGCCAGTCTGCAGGCGGCGACAGAGGGCCAGACGGCCGGGGAGGCATCCGTGAAGCGCACACGGGCACAACCAGCGCAACCGGCACCACTGGGCGTGAACACGCCGAGGAGCAGACCATGGCCGACCTGCTGCCGCCATGGCGCAGCTCAGGCGCGCTACCGGCGTTCAATCTCCCGGTGCATCCACGGGGTCATCGCCTCCTCGGCATCCGAAAGCGGCTTTCGTTCCACCTCATCCGCATCTGCCGGCACATCGGACACGCCCTCCAGCGCAGCCTCCCATCCGGAGGCCGCTGCGGCTGACCTTGCCCGGCGCATGGCCGATCTGGAGCGGCAACAGCAAGGTGAATACCGGCAGGACAGGGGATGGCGCCAGGCCCAGGCAGACCGGTTCGATACGGACACCCCGTCCGGCATGCATGATTCTGCATTCAGACGTGCCAGTGCCCTGCAGCCCTCACTGCTGGTCGACGAAGACGGCGTCCCCATCGACGAGGAGCTGCTGAGGGAAGAACAGGCGAGCGCCTTTGGCAGCAAGCCGGAGGCGGGTGCGCCGGCAGATGACACCTTTCCACGCAGCCAGACCATGCGGCTGCTGCTGCGCTACCCCACCGCCGCCACGGCACTGGGGCTGGCCATGGCCATACCGGCGGCCACCCTGCTGCTGCGCAATCACACCACCCGCAAGGCACTGTACAAAACGGGCAAGCTGCTGGCCGAACAGCAGGTGTGGAAGCAGATCAGGCACTTCACCAGGTAACCGGAAAACATCGCGCAGGGCTCCCGAGAGCCTCTGCAGAAGAACAACGGTGCCCTTTTCCATACGGAGAGAGCATTGCGCATGATTGCGATGCAAACCTGGGGGCTGGCGTGTGTCAGAGCATGTATGGACCAGATCGTTCTGGCGCGCTGGAGGAGCGCGCCCCTGTGCGCTCAGTCAGCGTCCGCCAGCGCGGCAGACCGGTCGCGCTGCGCGTCCAGCGCACCTACCTCGCGGCGCAGCCACCACAGCATCAGCAGTCCCGGCACCGCCGCGGCCACCGTCAGCAGGAAGAAGGTGGGCCAGCCCTGCTGTTCCACCACCACGCCGGCCACCGGCCCCACGTATACCCGGGCCGATGGCGGCCAGGGCCGACAGCAGTGCGTACTGTGCCGCCGAGAAACGCCGGTCGGTCAGCGCCATCAGGAAGGCCACGAAGGCCGCCGTGCCCAGCCCCCGCACAGGTTCTCGATGCCGATGGCACCCGCCATCAGCAGATAGCTCTTGGGCAGCACCGACAGCAGCCAGTAGCCCACGTTGGAAAACGCCTGCAGGATGCCGAACAGCATCAGCGACTGATAAAGCGAGCGTGACGACAGCCAGGCCCCTGCCGAGCAGCGCGCCCACGATGGTGGCCAGCAGCCCAAAGCCCTTGTTGATGGCACCGATCTCCGCCTGGCTGAAACCCACGCCGCGCAGCAGAAAGCTGGTGACAGGCTGGCCGCGAAAGGCATCGCCCAGCTTGTACAGCACGATCAGCAGCAGAAAGGCCAGCGCATGCGGGCGCGAGAAGAAGGCATCCCATGGCCCCACGAACGACGGGAAGCCCACCTTCCGGGCCACCAGCACCGCCCCCCACCCCGTCAGCAGCATGACCAGCGTTTCGGCCACCACTGCCCCAGTGCACCCGGCCTCCAGTGCCGCCAGCACGGGCCGGCTGAGCAGTGAGGCCAGCCACCAGACCAGCGCGCCCCCGGCCACCATGGCCACGAAGCCCTTCAGCTCGGCCCCGGCCCCGCTGCGTGCACCGGCAGGCTGCTCGATGCGCGGGCTCCACACCGTGGCGCCCATCAGCAGCAGCAGCATGACACCCAGGACACAGTAGGTACCGGGCCAGCCCAGCCGCGTATCGGCTAGAATGAAGCTGCCGCCTCCGGACACCAGCATGGCCAGCCGGTACCCCAGCACCGACACGGCCGCCCCGGCCCCCGCTCTTCCGGGGTGAGCACATCGGCCCGGTAGGCGTCGAACACCACGTCCTGCGAGGCCGACAGCCACGCCACCAGCACCGACAGCGTGGCAATGAAGCGGATGCTGGTTTTGGGATCGAGCTGCGCCAGCGCAAGACAGGCCAGCGCCATGGCCAGCTGGAACACCAGAATCCAGCCCCGCCGCCGCTCCCAGCAGCCGCGGCTCGAAGCGGTCGAGCAGCGGTGCCCAGACGAACTTGAAGGTATAGGGCAGCCCCACCAGCGCAAAGTAGCCGATGGTGTGCAGGTCGATTCCCTCCACCGTCAGCCACGCCTGCAGGGCGCTCCGCCGTGAGCGCCAGCGGCAGGCCACTGGAAAAAGCCCAGCAGCAGCATGGCCGCAATGCCGCGAGGCAAACACTTGCCCATAGGTCTGCCACAGGCTGGGCGCGGGGCTGGAAGGAGGGGTACTCATGCGGCAAGTGTAGCAGCGGGCAGGCGCGGAAGGCGGCCAGCATGAGGCCGCACATCCTGTGCCGGCGCGCCGGACGGATGGACGGGCGATGGGGGCCTATGCGGGTACGCTGCGGTGCCCGGGAACCACACGACACAGAAACGGGCCAATGTCACCGCCGGTGAGAAACTGACCCACCTGCCGAAGTAAAACTGACCCACCTGGGTGAAGCGGGCAGCACAGCGACACGGCAGGCAGCTACCTCCTGCGTGCGGTGCATTGCCTCATCATTGCCGCACACTGCCTCGTGATCGAAGTGCATTGCCTCATGATCGGGGCGCATAGCGTCATGATCACAGCACCTGTCAAAGCCATCAAAACTGCGGGCAAACGTAACACCCCTGCTGGTAACAACAGACCGGGGCAAGCAATTGCAAAAAATTCTGAACAAAACCGGGACCATTGCTTGCCCCCGTACACGCCAGTTTCTTTTCACCATGCGGGACGACTCGAATGCCGCATCTGCCGGCGTATCGGCCCGCGCATGCCCCAAAGGGTGTCGCGGGGACGAATGAGTCCATGACACCCTCCAACACCCTCCAGGGAGAAACCCCATGATCCGGAAATCCGATCCAGCGCGGCGCAGCGCCGCAACATCCATCCGGCAGGCCGCAGCACTGGTCCTGCTCACCAGCCTGGCCGCCTGCGGCGGCGGCAATGACACCCCACAGACCATCGATGCCAGCGGTGGCGAAATCAGCGCCAAGGCGACGACCGGACAGGCAGCCCGGCATGCTGGCAACGGACACCGAACGCCGGAAGCGCGGCACGAAATTCCGGTGCCACCACAAAGGACACGGGCACGGATGGCACGGCACAGGCGGCGACCGGCGATGCAGCCGCTGCACAGAATGCTTCCGGCGCCACACCTGCCAGGGAGCCAGCCACCGTCTCCGCCAGCGGCGTACGCGGTGATGTGCTGGCCACCGCACTGCGCGGCTCATACAGCGATGTGACGGCGGGAGGCGATCCGTGGCCGGTACCGCTGCTGAACGCCACGGGCCAGCCCCGGAAGGAAAGATCACTGACGACACCATGGTGGCCGGCATCGACCAGATGACGTGCGACAAGGCCGGCACCAATGGCATCGGCCCCTATGCGTGAAGGCCCAGTCGTTCCCGTGGACGAACAATGGTGCAGCGCCAGCCAACCCGATTGCGAAGGGACACCATCGAATTCGGCCTGTCGGCGCACGGCCCCCTGCCGGCCAGCACGGTGAACGATGCCGCCGATGCCGATGTGCTGCAGATCGGCCCGCTGGCGTCCCCTGCAGACCGAACTCCCAGCACCGACAATGCCGGGGCGGCGCGTGCCGCATGCGTGGGCACTTCCTCGACCACGATCATTCGTCGCCTGACCGTATACAAACTGGATCCGAACCAGTACCCTGCACACATGGCGTTTCGGCAGCGAGGGCCCGGACAACAGCACGCCCGAGCTGGGCCTCTTCCTGAAAAAAGGCTATGCCGACAACCAGTTCCAGCTCTGCTGGCGGGTCGAGGACAACCGCACGGACATGCACCGGACCGGCTGCTCCATCTGGGAAGTGGCAGCCGACTGGAAGCCCGGCAAATCGCTGAAGGCGGTGGGCTATTACCTGATGGATTCCATCCGGAATCCCGGTATCGCGGGCCAGTGGATCAACCGGCACTATCACACGAAGCTCAGCGCCCAGTGATCACAAAAACCCGGGCCAGTCCAGACAGGACATCCCGGGTTTTTGTGACGCGAAAGATTGCCGCCAGGTCCGGCGCATGTACAGGCGCCATGCGCGCCCGCAAAATCGCTGGGCGCGCATGACAGGGCGGCAGGGCCGCAGAATCCCCGATGGATTCAGGGCACGGCCGGCGTGGTCATGCGCGCCCGGCTGCAACCATTATGCCGCGGCGCACTGGCCTTGCGTGCCGCCACTTCGGCCACGGCCAGAGCCGTCATGTTGACCAGCCGGCGCACGGTGGCCGACGGGGTCGTGACATGCACCGGGAAGGCACTGCCCAGCAGGATCGGGCCGATGGTCACGCCATGGCCATCGGTGGTTTTCAGCACGTTGAACAGGATGTTGGCCGAATCCAGGTTCGGGCACACCAGCAGGTTGGCCTCGCCTTCCAGCGTGCTGTCCGGCACCAGGCGGTCACGCAGCTCGGGGCGCAGGGCAGCGTCGCCGTGCATTTCGCCGTCGCAGCTGACATTGGGCACCACGCTGCGGAAGATGTCGCGGGCCTCGCGCATCTTGATGGCCGAGGGCCGGTTGGAGCCACCGAACTGCGGGAGTGCGACACGAAGGCCACCTTCGGCGGAATGCCGAAGTTGTTCACCCTCTTCGGCCGCCATCTGGGCGATCTTGGCCAGCGTCTCGGCATCGGGCGAATCGTTCACGTAGGTGTCGGTGATGAACAGCGTCCGGTTGCCCATGGTGAGCGCGTTGAGCGTGGCCAGCGGCTTGCCGGGGCGCGAGCCGATCACGTCACGGATGTGCCCCAGATGCACGTCGAAGCGGCCCAGCGTGCCGCACAGCATGGTGTCGGCATCGCCCAGCCGCACCATCAGCGCGGCGATCAGCGTGGTGGCACGGCGCACGCCGGCCTTGGCCGCCTCCCTGCGATACACCACGGCGGCTCCATCAGGCGCCAGTATTCTTCCCAGTACTGGCGGAAGCGGGCATCATCGTCGGGGTTGACGATCTCCATGTCCTGACCGGCACGCATGCGCAGCCCGGCCTTGAGGATCCGGTCCTCGATGACCGCTGGGCGGCCGATCAGGATGGGATAGGCCAGTCCCTCGTCAATGGCGGTCTGGGCGCAGCGCAGCACGCGCTCGTCCTCGCCCTCGGCGTAGGCCACACGCTTGATCCCGGCCGGCGCGGCCTTGGCTGCAGCGACCACCGGACGCATCAGCAGACCGGTCGAGTACACATAGTGGTAGAGCGACTGGCGATAGGCGTCCAGATCCTCGATCGGGCGGCTGGCCACACCGGACGCGGCGACGGCTTCGGCCACGGCCGGGGCGATGCGCAGGATCAGGCGCGGATCGAACGGCGTGGGGATGATGTAGTCCGGGCCGAGTTCAGGTTCTTGCCGGTATAGGCGTCGGCCACCTCGTCACTGGGCTCGGCCTTGGCCAGGGCGGCAATTTCACGCACGCAGGCCAGCTTCATCTCCTCGGTGATGCACGAGGCACCGCAGTCCAGTGCGCCCCGGAAGATGTACGGGAAGCACAGCACGTTGTTGACCTGGTTCGGATAGTCCGAACGGCCGGTGGCGATGATGCAGTCCGGGCGGGCAGCACGGGCGTCTTCGGGGCGGACTTCCGGCTCCGGGTTGGCCAGCGCTAGAATCACCGGCTGCTCGCCCATCGACTTGACCATCTCGCCGGTCAGCACGCCGGAGGTGGAGCAGCCAAGGAACACGTCGGCACCCTTCACGACATCGGCCAGCGTGCGGGCCTCGGTGTCCTGCGCATAGCGTGCCTTCGACTCGTCGTAGCCGCCCGGGCGGCCCTTGTAGATGACGCCCTTGAGTCGGCCACTAGACATTCTTCGGATTGACCCCCAGGGCCACGAAAATGTCCAGGCAGGCCAGGGCTCGCAGCACCGGCGCCCGACACGGCCACCTTCACGTCACCGATGGGTTTTGCCCACCAGTTCCAGACCGTTGACCAGCGCAGCGCCCGAGATGATGGCAGTACCGTGCTGGTCGTCGTGGAGACGGAATCTTCATCTTCTGGCGCAGCTCGCGCTCGATGTAAAAGCCATTCCGGCGCCTTGATGTCCTCGAGGTTGACGCCGCCCAGTGTGGGCTCCAGCGCCATGATGATCTCGACCAGCTTGTCCGGATCACGCTCGGCCAGCTCGATGTCGAGACATCGATGCCGGCAAACTTCTTGAACAGGCATCCCTTGCCTTCCATCACTGGCTTGCCGGCCAGCGGGCCGATATCGCCCAGCCCCAGCACGGCCGTGCCGTTGGTGATCACGCCGACCAGGTTGCCACGGGAGGTGTACTCAGCCGCCTCGGCCGGATCGGCCTGGATGTCCAGACACGGATAGGCCACCCCGGCGAGTAGGCCAGCGACAGGTCACGCTGGTTGGACAGGGGCTTGGTGGGACGGACGGAAACCTTGCCCGGGGCGGGCTGGGCGTGATATCGCGCGCTGCGTCTCGCAGGGCGGCTTCGGCAGCAGAAAGCTGTTTGGTCATGAGGCAGTGTGAATGAAAGGGAACAGACCGGCACCGGCCGGAGGCCACCCCGGCATTCGGATACGGGACGGGCATGCGGACCGCAGGGGTCTGACGGAGGAGCGGGTATCGTGCAGGGCCAGGCGGGAGACATGCCCCGGGCGCGCGATGAACGGGTCAGAGACCGCCCGTTCCGGGTGCCATGGGTATACCCTGAACGTATATCCGCAAGATTACACCGAACGGCGTAACTGTGTAGCGGGAAGTGACGACGGTGGGGCGGCTATGATGTATGGTGTGGCCGTCCATGCCGTATAGATTGTCATGTGTAAACTGGCATCCAGCGTCATCATGTCAACATCACCCTCCAAAAGGGCCAGCTTCCCGCCCTGCTCCTGCAGATCACCCGGCCGTCGAGCGCGCCCCGGAATCACCGCCAGGGTAGCATCGATGCCTTCATTCATGTCCTGGACGGACGATTCACACCAGACAGGGTCACTGTCGATCAACGAAATGAACGCACTGATCCAGGCGGGCTGGGCGGGTGAGTATTCGTAGCCTCAGAAGGAAAATGCCCTGGCAGTCAGGCCATCTTCAGCGCAGCCTCGGCACGTGCCAGCGCCGTAGCCTCGTCTGCCTCCACGATGTAGTTCACGCCCAGTGAAGCAGCGAGTTTGGCCGACTGCTCCCGTATCTGCGCCAGCTGTGGCGGATCGGGCTCGATCAGCAGCATGGCCACGCAGCGTTCGGCCAGCCGGGGCTGATGGGACCGGATCCACATCAGGTATTCCTTGCGGTCGGCAATGCGCTGCTCGTCGCTCTTTTCCAGCCGCATGGGCGCGCAGACCGTGGCAAAGCGGGCGTTCTCTCGCCAGCAGCACGTCGAGACGCATCCAGCCAGTCGGCAAAACGGCGCACGGGCGTGAGGTCGGTGAAGTAGACCGTGCCCTCGGGCAGGGGTCCGGACGGGGTGAAATACATGGTGTGTGTCTCCCTGGCTCGTGGTCTGGTGGTCAATGCCGGATGCCGCACAAGCGAAACATCCCTTGCTGCTGACGCATCAGCAGTCAGTTCATGCCAACGGCGCCTGCCATCACGTCATACGGGCAAACGTATCACGTAATCGGGCGCGATCACCAGTTCGTACGACAGTCCCATCCCCGGAGCGCCCGACGATCCGGGTTCCCACCGGCAGGCAAACGGGGCTTGGCGGTCCTTCTGCCATCCCGTATGATGGACAGACACCCGCTGGAGGTCGCGAACACCGCCACCCCCACTCTCGACCCCCTGATCCACGACGACCCCACAACCGGGGAAGAGCCCGGCTACGTGGAATGGGTTCGTGAACAGATCGCCCAAGCCCTTGCCGAGACTGGTCCCGGCAAGGAACATGACCAGTTCATGACAGAAATGCGCCAGCGAATCCTGTCCCGGGCGGGACAGGCCCAATGACCCGGAACACGTTGCCGCCATCACTGCCAATCATATGGAGCGAGCTTGCCCAGTCCAGAGTGCAGGAGATCGGTGACCACATCACACAGCAAAGTCCACAGAACGCCCTGGCGATGGTTCAGCGTCTGGAATCCGCTGTTCAACCGCTCCGGCGATTCCGCATCTTTTCCGGATCAGCGAACGATTCCGGGTACCCGGGAAATCCCGAGTCCTCCCTACGTGATCCTCTACAAAGTATCGGATCAGGCCATAACCATATTGACCGTCGTGCACGGCCGGCGCAAGTTCCCCGGGCCTGATCACCCAAAGGGGATTTCGCGGGGATGAACGAATTCATGACACGCTCAACACCCTGAGACGCAGCCCCCAGACATCACTCACGGGGCCAGTCGTAATCGATGATCAGCGGCGCATGGTCCGAGAAGCGCACCTCCTTGTAGATCTCGGTTTGCCGGGCCGCGGCGGCCATGCCCGGGGTGGCCAGCTGGTAGTCGATGCGCCAACCCACGTTCTTTGCCCAGGCCTGGCCACGGTTTGCTCCACCAGGTGTACTGCTCGGCGCGCGGGTCCAGCTGGCGGAACACGTCCACGAAGCCCAGATCCAGCAGCTGGGTGAACCATTCACGCTCTTCGGGCAGGAAGCCCGAGTTCTTCTGGTTGGAACGCCAGTTCTTCAGGTCGATTTCCTTGTGGGCCACGTTCCAGTCACCACAGAGGATGATCTCGCGTCCACTGTCCTTCGGCGCCTGCATGTGGGCGGCAAAATCCTTCATGAAGACGAACTTGCGCTGCGAGGCGCTCTTCCGACGAGGAGCCCGACGGCACGTAGACGGAGATGATGGCGTGCGTGCCGAAAGTCCATCTCGATGCTAGCGGCCCTCGGCATCGAACTCGGGCTGACCAAAGCCCTCCACGACGGTCTGCGGCGTGTGCGGCGTGTAGATGCCCACGCCGGCATAACCCTTGCGTTCGGCCAGATGGGAAGCGTCCGGGGGCCTTGCCCACCGTCTTCATGTCTTCCGTCATGTCGGCCAGATGGGCGCGGACCTCCTGCACGCAGATGGCGTCGGCGTTCAGGGTGGCAGCCCACTCGAACCAGCCCTTGCGGGCGGCTGAGCGGATGCCGTTGAGATTCTGGGAAACGACGCGGAGCATCAGGTGCCTCCTGGCTTGCGCGAACACAGGGGAGTTTACCTTTCGGAAGCGTGCCTGCAACGCACAGCAGGCAACCCGGTCTTCCATGCCCCGGCATGAAAAATCTGTCGGCGGCATTCCGGCCCTCTATGACGATGACATGTCATCCCGAGATGTACAGCCATGCGGCCAGACAGTGCAGCACACCGATGGCCAGCGAAATCACGACGACCACAGGTCGAACGCCGACATGTGCATCCGGAAAAGCAGTGCCGGCAGACGGCAGCCCCCCGCAGCGTATAGATGGCAGCGATCACGATGAGCCCCAGCCGCAGCTTTGGTAACGGCCAAACCCGCCAGCCGGCCCGCTGCCGCGTAGTACAGCCAGAACACGACAAAAACCAGTGCAATACCGGCCGTCAGCACGCCGGGCAGCCACGAACCCTGTTCGGCCATCGACGCCAGCGTCTCGCCGGCGCCAAAGAACCGGTAGGCCGGCGCTCCATTGAGAATGACATACACATGCAGCAGCGCGACCAGAAGGCTGCAGCACGCGGACGACATGAGCAGGTAGCGTTTCAGCACGGGAAGTCCCTCCTTGTCACGTTGTCCAGCAGGAACACGATTCGGGTGCCTCCTGGCTTGCGCGAACACTGGGGAGTTTACCGGGCGTGTCATGGACGTGTTCGGCCTCGCGCGGGACCGACGGCATGTCTTTCACATCACATTCAGCAGCGCCGCCAGCGCCGGCACGCTGTGCACGATATGGTCCGGCTGGCTGCGCGCCGGTTCTTCATGGCTGTGGGCGCCCCAGGTGACGGCGCAGGGTGGCTGTACCCTGCCGCCTTGCCCATGTCGATATCGTAACTGGGTCGCCCACGACCAGCACCTGCGACAGTCCGCCGGCAGCGTCACCGTCCGCAGGGAACCCACGACACCGGCAGGGGCGGATTGCCCTGTCCTGCCGTCCCTGCCGCAGGTGCACCTTCCCGTTCCTCGTCCATGACGGTTTCATCCACTGGACGACCTCTCCCGTCACAGCCGCGCCAGTTCCGCCAGGCCTGCATGCACGGCATCCGGCGCCGGCTTGCAGTGCGCCACCTTGTCGGAGCCAACCAGCACATCGATCAGCCCACCCAGCCCAGCGGTTTTCCAGATTGCGGGCCGCCACATCGGAACGCTTGCTGGTGACGATGGCGGTGCGCACACCCTATGCCTTCAGTGCCTGCAGCAGCGGCGCAATGCCGTCGAAGGCTTTCATGCCCGGTCAGCCACTTCACGATATTTGGCCCGGAAACGCGCCATCGGCTGTTCGTACCCAGCCTCGTCCAGCGGGTGGCTGGCCATCTGGCCAAAGCTCACCTCGATGGGAATGCCCATCTTCGCGATGATGACCCCGGCGTCCGGCACGTTCAGGCCGGCATCGGCAAAGGCCCACTGGGTGGCCTCGACGCCGCAGGCAGCGCTGTCGACCAGCGTGCCGTCGAAGTCGAACAGGACGGTATGGAAAGGCAGGGAGGCAACAGGGGTGGCGTGCATGGGGGTCTCCTCGAGGCACGTGAACCGCGGTGGCACGGCACTGGCCGCCCGTGCAACAGGCGTGCAGTCGGTGCATCCGCTCCGGCGTAAAGACAGGAGCGTCCGCCCCGCCTGCGGTGGCGGTTCAGCCGTCACTGTTGCGGACGGATTGTAGAGCGTGCCCGTGCCATGAACGCATTCATGCCCCCGCTGGCCGGCCCCCGACCGTGGCAGCCAGGGCGCACACGCAGGCAAGGATGGCCACCCCGTCCTGCACGCCCAGCGTCAGGGGTTTGGCGGGATGAATGCGTCACGACACGCGCCAGGCACATATACCAGTAAGATTCACGGCATCGAACGAGCTGCCACCCGGAACAGACCCGCGCAGGACAGCCAGCACCATCGCCCCCGCTTCAGGGCCCCCATGACCTCTCCACGATTTCATCCGCTTTGCCCTCGACACCGGTGCGCTGCGCTTCGGCGAGTTCAGGACCAAGGCCGGGCGGCTGTCGCCCTATTTCTTCAATGCCGGACTGTTCCAGCGATGGTGCCGGGGCTGGGCGAGGCTGGCCGGTTTCTACGCCGACCGGCTGCTGGAAGTAGAGGTGGACTGGCTGCTGAAGGATCATCACAGACTGGCGCACAGGCCGACAACACGACAGCACGTGCCGGCGACACGGCAGCTCAGGCGGGCAACGCTGCAACCGGCACCGGCGGCACGAAGGCACAGGCAGCCCTCGCACCTGTCCGCGGCTTCGACGTCCTGTTCGGCCCCGCCTACAAAGGGGCATCACGCTGGCCTCGGCCATGGCGGTGGCCTGCGCACAGAAGGGCCGCAACATCCCGTTCGCCTTCAACCGCAAGGAGCCAAGGATCATGGCGAGGGCGGCAATCTGGTGGGCGCACCGCTCAAAGGGCGGGTGGCCATCATCGACGACGTGATCTCGGCCGGCACCTCGGTGCGGAGTCGGTGGAGATCATCCGGGCGGCCGGGGCCGAACCGGCTGGTGTGTTCATTGCGCTGGACCGGATGGAACGCGGCGGCAACGCCGAGCAGGGTGGCGGCGCTTTCGGCCGTCGACGAGGTGCGGCAGCGCTATGGGATGGAGGTGCACGCACTGGCACGCTGGATGACCTGTTGGCCTATCTGACACAGCACGTTGAGCATTCCAGCACACGGAAATGCGTCGGGTGAGGCCACTTCTGCCGGCGGTTACAGTGACGCGATGCTTGCCACTTATCGCTCTGCCATCGCCGACTATCGCCGGCGCTATGGCACCGGGGGCGTGCCTGAATACAGTGGAGGGCATGAGCCTCCATCGCGTCCATTCCCTGTTTGTCTGTCTGGCCCTGACCGCCGTGTCGGGCCATTGGGGTTTATGGCGCGCGCGGCCACGGCCGTGGAAGATTCGGCCCCCGTCATGGCCGCTCGATCTATGTGTGCCAGGACGAGAAGGGACGCATCATCTCGTCCGACCAGCCGATTTCGGCCTGCGCGAAGCGCAACATGCGCAAGCTGAACCGTGACGGCTCACTGCGGCGGGTGATGCCCACGCTGACCCGCCAGCAGGGAACGGGAGGCCGCCCAGCGAGGCACTGGTGAAGCAGGAGCAGGAACGGGCGCTGCGTGCCCAGCAGGCGCATGACCGTCACCTGCTGCTGACCTACAAGTCGCCGGAGGACCTGCGCGACCGCCAGAAACAGCAGCTGGAGATGATCGACGAGGAAATCAGCGCGGCCACCAAGCGGATTCTGGTGCTGGACCAGAACCTGAAGATCGAGCGCCAGCTGGCGGCCGAGTGGCAGAAGAAGCAGGAGCGTCCCAACGCCCGCCTGCCCTATGCCGTGCAACGGCGCATCTCGTCGATTGCCAACGCCATTCTGGCCGAGGATGCGCTGATCAAGGAGCGCCAGGGCGAGCGCGAGCGCGTGAACCGCGATTTCGAGGCCAATGCGGTACGGCTGACCGAGCTGCTGGCCAACATTGCCGAAGAGCGCGCCCGGTCACTGCGCTGACACCGCGCCCGGCCTCCTGGCCGCAGGCAGCTCTGCAGGTTGCCGCCGCTCCACAGAAACGGACGCTCACCTCACTGGCGGCGTCCGTTTTCATAGCCCAGTCCAGCACCGCCATCCGGCGGTTCCGGAACCAGTGCAGGGCAGGGTCAGCCAGCTTTTTCTTCAGCAGCTCGTTGACCTGCTGCGGATTGGCCTTGCCGCGGCTGGCCTTCGCGACCTGGCCGACCAGGGCGTTGAACGCCTTTTCCTTGCCGGCACGGTATTCATCCACCGACTTCTGGTTGGCGGCCAGCACCTGATCGATGATCGGGCCGAGCACGTCATCACCGCTGATCTGCTTCAGGCCCTTGCGCTCGATCGGCGCATCGACCAGCTCGGCACCGCCGTCGGCCGGGCCTTCTTCCCACAGCGTATGGAACACCTCGCGGGCCAGCTTGCCCGACAGCGTGCCGTCGGCCACCCGCGGCAGCAGGCCGGCCAGTTGCGGGGCCGATACCTTGCTGTCGGTGATGTCCAGTCCGTCGCGGTTGAGCTGGGCAGCCACCTCGCCCATCACCCAGTTGGCAGCGGCCTTGGCCTGGCTGACAGGATCACCCGGCAGGGCAGCCAGCACGGCCTCGAAATACCGGGCGTGCGCAAAGCTCTGGGTCAGCGTGAGCGCGTCGGCCTGCGACGGGCCCCACTGTGCCTGATAGCGGGCCCGCTTGGCGCTGGGCAGCTCGGGCATGGCGGCCCGCACGGCCTCGATCCGTTCGGGCTCGATGCACAGCGGCGGCAGGTCCGGTTCGGGGAAGTAGCGGTAGTCGTTGGCGTCTTCCTTGGTCCGCATCGAGCGGGTCTCGTCGGTGTCGGGGTCGTACAGGCGGGTTTCCTGCACCACCCTGCCACCGTCCTCGATCAGCTCGATCTGGCGGCGCACCTCGAACTGGATGGCACGCTCCAGAAAACGGAAGGAGTTGAGGTTCTTGATTTCGGCGCGGGTACCGAATTCCTGCTGGCCCACCGGCCGCACCGAGATGTTGGCGTCCACGCGGAAGGAACCTTCCTGCATGTTGCCGTCGCAGATGCCAGCCAGGTCACCAGCCCGTGCAGGGGCGCGGGCATAGAGCGACGGCTTCGGCGGCGCTGCGCATCTCGGGTTCGGAGACGATTTCGAGCAGCGGCGTGCCGGCCCGGTTGAGGTCGATGCCCGACATGCCGGCAAAGTCCTCGTGCAGCGATTTGCCGGCATCTTCTTCGAGGTGGGCACGGGTGAGATTGATGGTGCGCACCTGCGGCGGCTCACCCTGTCTGGCGGACGGGACGGCGATGTCCAGCGTGCCGCCCTCGACCACTGGCTGCTCGTACTGGCTGATCTGGTAGCCCTTGGGCGGGTCCGGATAGAAATAGTTCTTGCGGGCAAGGTGGAGACCGGTGCCACGCGGGCGCCGATAGCCAGCCCGAAGCGGATGGCATGTTCCACCGCCTGGCGGTTGAGCACCGGCAGCACACCCGGCAGCGCCAGGTCGACCGGGCAGGCCTGGGTATTGGGCTCGGCGCCAAACCGGGTGGAGGCCCCGGAGAAGATCTTCGACTGGGTCAACAACTGGACATGGGTTTCAGTCCGATCACCACTTCCATTGCATGAGCGTATTTCCGTTTCCAGCAGGGTATTCAGCACCCGGGCGGCAGAAGGCACGGCGACGGCCACGGCAGGGTCCGGCCGGCACGGCATGACGTGCATCACACCCGTCCGGACCGGCCTGGCATGCGCTGTGCCCTCCGGCTCCCTCAGCGGTCCAGACGGGCGCAGCCGCCGGTCTGCGGGTTGAACATCACCGGCCAGGCTTCATCAGCCACGCTGCGCGGCGAGCAGAAGGACTGGCGGTTGGCGTGCGCCAGCGTCACACGGCGGGGCTCTGATAGACCATCAGTTTGCAGGCGCCACGGCTGCGCGAGGACAGTTCGATGTGCGGCGCGTCCTTGGTCTGGTAGAAGTCGTTCAGGGGCGAAAGCTGCACTGGCCTGCGGCCGGCCCTGGCGCGCCAGGTCATGGTGGTGACCTTGCCCCCTCGATCCGCAGGTCGGCATCTTCGGCAAAAGCCGTCGATGTCCTTCTGGTGGCAGCTGCCGGCGAAGTTCTGCAGGGGCGGCGCCCTGCGACAGACAGGCCCCAGGTGGCCGGCTGCGGTGCCGTGACGGGCGGTCTGGCCGTGGCGGAGGGCTTCTTGGCGCGCTTCACCATCGGCATGCCGGTGCAGGCCGCCAGCGCGACCGCGACGAACAGCAGCGAGGCACGCTGCAGCCAGAGATTCTGCGGTTTTCGTTGTTTGTAATTCAGTATTCATGATTTTTGCGATGGTTTGGTGAGAGCCAGGCTCCATGCCGTCCGGTCCACACCCATGCCAGCGGCGGACTGTCCGCACAGGCCAGGAACAGCGCCGGCTCCGTGCGGTCTGGTGCCCGTACCCGTGATGCGGTGCGGGCCCCTGTCATGACAGAATGACAGGGGTTTCCGAACTTTCGCCCGGCTGCTGAAGGGGACGGATCATGGGCCCTGCGCCCAGACCGGACGCCATGTTCCTGCCGGGAACCCCTGCCCCAACCGGGTCAGGGACTCATGACGGGCACATGCCCCGATTCATATTGACTGGCCTGGCCGGCGCAGAGTGCCAGTCGGTCTCCTGCTGGTACACGTGGCCAATGGTGAGCAGGCGTGCCTCCGACAGGGCGGGCCCCACCAGCTGCAGGCCACCGGCAGGCCGCCATCGAAACCGCAGGGGCGGCGACACCCGGCAGCCCGGCCAGCGAGGCTGGCAGCGTGAAGATGTCGGCCAGATGGTTGCGTACCGGGTCGTCCTTCTGCTGGCCAATGGGCGAGGCGGTTTCGGGGGTGACCGGGCCCGGCAATCACGTCCACCTCGCCAAAGACGCGGGCGAGTCGTCGGCGATCATCCGGCGCAGCTGCTGGGCCTTGCGGTAGTAGGCATCGTAATAGCCATGCGACAGCACGAAGGTGCCGATCATGATGCGGCGCTTCACCTCGGCTCCGAAGCCTTCGGCGCGGCTGTTCATGTACAGCGACTTCAGGTCGGACGCATCTTCGCTGCGGTGGCCGTAGCGCACGCCATCATGGCGGGCCAGGTTGCTCGACGCCTCGGCCGGCGCAATCACGTAGTAGGCAGGAATGGCCAGCTCGGTGTGCGGCAGCGACACCGGTACCAGCGTGGCGCCCAGCGCCTCAGAAGCGTTTGAGGGCCTCCTGCACGGCATGGCGCACGCCCGGCGTCACACTGTCGTTCAGGAATTCGGCCGGCACGCCCACGCGCAGGCCGCCCAGCGAGCACTGCCCTCGCCGGCCCAGCTCATGGCGGGCACGGCCGCCAGATCTTCAGGGCAGCACGGGCGGGCTGGTGGCGTCACGCTCGTCGAAACCGGCCATGGCGAGCCAGCAGCTGCGCGCAGTCGGCGGCCGAGCGGGCAAACACACCTGCCTGGTCAGGCTGCTGGCAAAGGCGATCATGCCGTAGCGCGACACGCGTCCGTAGGTGGGCTTGATGCCAGTGACGCCGCACATGGCCGCCGGCTGGCGTACGGAGCCGCCGGTGTCGGTACCCGTGGTGAGCGGCACCAGCCCTGCAGCCACGGCCGCAGCCGAGCCCCGACGAGCCGCCCGGCACGCGGGTCCCTGTCCCAGGGTTCTTCACAGGGCCGAATACGAGTTCTCGTTGCCCGAGGCCCGCGGCAAATTCGTCGCAGTTGAGCTTGCCCACGCAGACGGCGCCGGCCTCGCGCACCTTGCGCACCACGGTGGCGTCGAAGGGACTGCAATAGTCGGCCAGCATCTTCCAGACCGGCGGTGGAGCGCCAGCCGCGGGTGACGAAGGCGTCCTTGTGCGCCATCGGCGCACCCAGCAGGGGCCGACACGCTCACCGCCCTGGCGGGCGGCAGCCAGCCGGGCGTCGGCCTCGTCGGCCTGGGCCAGCGTGCGTTCGGGCTGCACGTCGATGAAGGCGTTGATGTCGCTGGCGCACTACCGCCTCCAGGCAGTGCGTGGCCAGTTCGCGGGCCGACACCTCACCGGCACGCAGCGCGGCGCTGATGGCGGTCAGGCCACCGGTTTCCAGCAGGTCTTTCAGGGTGCTCATGAACGCCTCACTCCACCACGCGGGGTACCAGATACAGGCCATCGGCCACGGCGGGCGCCGGAACGCTGGTTTTCAGTACGGTTGTCGGTTTCGGTGACCACGTCGTCCGCAGACGCAGGCTGGTGCGTTCGCAGTGGGTCATCGGCTCGATGCCGGTGGTATCGACGGCGCGCAGCTTTTCGATGATGCCGAAAAATGTCGTCGAGCTGGGCAAGCAGATGGTCGCGTTCGCCATCATCCAGCCGGATGCGGGCAAGCTCGCCCAGACGGGAAATGTCAGCGGGGTCAGTGACATCGGGGATCCCTGGCAGACCGGGCCGGCACGGGGGCCTTGCCCGGCAAGACATGAAGAATGAAGAAACGGCGTGCGGCCCGGGGCACCACCCGCAACAGCAACGGTGGTATGGCTGCAACGCCGGGAAGACGTTCACCGCGGGCCAGCGACCGGCAGTCTCCGGTCAGCCGCGCAGACGGACACCGGCAGAAGTATACCGGTATGATCCTTTCGCCATTCTGGATACGCAAAGCGACATCTCGTCATGCTCGGTTTCATCGAAATATTTCTCCAATGACCTGGCCATCGATCTGGGGACGGCCAATACCCTGATTTACGCCCGGGGCAAGGGAATCGTCCTGGACGAGCCTTCGGTGGTGGCCATCCGCACCGACACCTCGCCCGGCGGCAAGCGCACCATCACGGCCGTCGGCCGCGAGGCAAGCTGATGCTGGGCAAGGTGCCCGGCAACATGCAGGCCATCCGCCCGATGAAGGACGGGTGATCGCCGATTTCACCGTCACCGAGCAGATGCTCAAGCAGTTCGTGCGCATAGGCCCATCCGGGGTCGGTGTTTGCGCCGAACCCGCGCATCGTCATCTGCGTGCCGTGCGGTTCCACCCAGGTGGAAAGGCGCGCCATCCGCGAATCGGCGCTGGGTGCGGGCGCCTCGGAGGTCTATCTGCTGGAGGAACCGGTGGCGGCGGCCATCGGCGCCGGCCTGCCGGTGTCGGAGGCCACCGGCTCGATGGTGATCGACATCGGCGGCGGCACCACCGGATCGGCGTGATCTCGCTGGGCGGCATCGTGCATGCCAATTCGCTGCGGTGGCCGGTGACCGCTTCGACGAGGCCATCATCACCTACGTGCGCCGCAACTACGGCATGCTGATCGGCGAAAGCACGGCCGAACAGATCAAGAAGGAAATCGGCTCGGCCTTCCCGAGGGGCAGATACGCGAGATCGAGTGAAAGGCCGCAATCTGTCCGAGGGCATTCCGCGGGCGTTTCGCATCAGTTCAATGAAATTCGTGAGGCGCTGACGCCACAGTTCAACCACATGTGTCGGCCGTGAAGATCGCCCTGGAGGATGTTCCCCCGAAATCGGTGCAGATATTTCCGAACGGGGCATCATGCTGACGGGCGGTGGTGCGATGATTCCGGGGCTGGACCGCCTGCTGGCCGAGGAAACCGGCCTGCCCACCCTGATTTCCGATGAACCCCTCACCTGCGTCGTGCGCGGCTGTGGTCTGGCCTCGAGCGCATGGACGAGCTGGGTGGTATCTTCACCCACGAATGATTACCCGATACCGTGCGCCGAGGCTCCCAGACCCGGCATTGCCCTCACCCTGTCGCTGCTGGCACTGGCACTGATGTTTGCCGATGCCCGGCTGGGGCTGCTTGCGCCGGTACGGAAAACCTGGGCGCCGGACTGTATCCGGTGCAGGCCGCACTGGCCTGGCCCGGCGAGCAGCTGCGCAGCATCGACGGCTATTTCGATGACATCGCGGCACTGCGCACCGAAAAACCAGCTGCTGCACGGTACTCACCCAGCAGGCCGGCATTCTGGCCACCACCGAACGGCTGCGCCAGCGGGAACCAGTCGCTGCGCGAACTGGCGGCGCTGCGCCCCGCATACCACAGCCCGGCATCGTGGCCGAGGCCGTCATGCAGCCCGCGCGGCCGGTACCCGTCGCCGGCTGCTCAACCGCGGCAGCCAGCACGGTGTTGCGGCCGGACAACCCGTCATCGACGCCAGTGGCGTGATCGGGCAGATCACCCGGGTCTATCCGTTCAGCAGCGAGATGACGCTGATCACCGATCCCGCCCTCAGCGTGCCGGTGACCGTGCAGCGCAATGGCCTGCATGCCTGACCTTCAGCACCACCAGTCCGGCCCGGCTGGAGCTGCGCTTCCAGGCGCGTGATGCCGACATCCATACCGGCGACATCGTGCAGACCTCCGGGCTGGACTTCCTGTATCCGCCCGGCATTCCGGTGGGCGTGGTCGAGCAGGTGGAAGCACCGGCCGGCGAGCCCTTTGCGCAGGTGCAGATCCGTCCGCTCGCCAGCCTGGGCGATCCACAGCTGATGCTGATCCTGCAGTCCGACACCTCGGCCATTCCGGACGATCCGGCACCGGCCCGTCCGGCGGGCGATGCCGCTGGCCGCGACGCCCCCGCACCCCCGGCAGCAGGGACCTCCGCACCGGCACGACACCCGCCACACCGCCGGGCAGGGCCACCGGCACGAACACCCCAGCCGGCACCAGGGCCGGAGCGAGCCGACGTATCCGACCCGGCCACCGACACCGCCGACGATCCCACGGCAGCCAGCCCAGCCGCCCCGCAGCCATGAACCCAGCCCTCACCCCCGCCTCCGCTACCGCGGGCTGGCTCCGCATCGTGCTCTCGGTGCTGCTGGCCACCCTGCTGGCACTGGCACCGTGGGGCCAGAGCCCGATCATCCCCGACCTGCTGATGCTGGTGCTGGCCTTCTGGGCGCTGCACCAGCCCACCCGCAGCCTGCTGGCCGCCGGCTTCGTGCTGGGGCTGGTCATGGACGGACACACCGGCAGCACGCTGGGTGAACACGCCATGACCTATACGGTCACGGTCTGGCTGACACTGCAGTTCCAGCGGCGCATCGGCTGGTTCCGGCTGCCCGGACAGATGCTGCACATGCTGGGCGTGCTGCTGGTGGCCCAGGGCACGGTGGCCGGCGCCCGCTTCCTGCTGGGCCTGCCCTTCCTGGGACCCGAACAGTTTCTGTACACGCTGAGCACCATCCTGCTCTGGCCACTGGCCGGTCTGCTGCTGCATGCGCCGGTACGCCGCCTGCGCCCCCAGCAGTGCCGCGGCGAGGCCATGTCTCCCAGTACCGCCCCCTTCGTGGCCCCGGACGAAGCCCCCGGACTGGAAGAGGCGCTGTCGATCTTTGCGCACCACAGCGAGCCGGACACCCTGCCCATGCCGGCACCGCAGCCGGGCTTTGGCACCCACGCCCTCCCGTCCTGGGGCGCAACCCCTGCACCGCACACACCGATGCCGGCCCCGCGTGCCGACCTGTACGCTGCCCCTCGCATGCCGGCCACGACAGCCTCGACACCCGCCCGCAGCCAGCACCCCAGCCAGCCGCCCGGCCGGTACAACCACGGGTCCAGACTGCCTGGGACAGCCGGGCCGCCCATGACCGCCAGTTCGGCCACCGTCCTGCAGCCCGCGCCCCCGGAGTCGTACGGCGCCGCCCCTGCACCGGCGCGCCATTCAGAACCCGCCCTGGCAGAACACGCGCCGCGTCCTGCCTTCAGCCGGCACGACGGCTGACCGGAGCCGCCAGCATGCCGCGCCGCCGTGATGCCGCTGCCCCGCGCCCTTCAACCGGCGCCTGCTGATCGCCATGACCATCAGCGTGGCGGGCTTCGGGCTGCTGGGCGCCCAGGCGTGGCACCTGCAGGTGAAGAACTTCGACAAATACCACGCGCTGGCCGAGAACAACCGCATCACACTGCTGCCGCTGCCACCGCAGCGGGGCGCATCCTGGACCGCAACGGCATCGTGCTGGCCGAGGATGTCTACCTGCAGCGCTCGAAATCGCCACCAGCCAGGTACGCAACATCGACCGGCTGGCCGCCCTAGCTCTCGCCCATCGTCCCGATCACGCCGCAGGAAATCGCCGCTTCAAAAACTGGCCGCCGCCAGCAAGAACACCGACGGCACCATCCCGCTCAAGACCCGGCTGACCGACGAAGAGGCCGCCCGGCTGGCCGCCGTGCGCTTTCGCTTCGACGGCGTGGAGATCAAGGCGCGTCCGCACCGGCGCTACCCGCTGGGCACCTCGGCCGCCCGTGATCAGCCACATCGGACGCATCTCCGCCGCCGACAACGACTGGCTGGCCAGAACGGACAATGTGTCCAACTACGCCGGCAGCACCCACATCGGCAAGCTGGGGCTGGAACAGGCTACAAGCGCCCTGCACGGCACGGTGGGCATCGAGGAGGTGGAAGTCACCGCCAGTGGCCGCCCCGTGCGCTCGCTGTCGCGCCGGCCGGCCACCCCCGGACAGGACATCCAGCTGTCGCTGGACATTCCGCTGCAGCAGCTGGCCGAACAGCTGTTCGTGGGCTGGCGCGGCGCACTGGTGGCCATCGAGCCCCGTGCCGGTGAAATCCTCGCCTTCGTGTCGATGCCGAGCTTCGACCCCAACCTGTTCGTCGATGGCATCGACCAGCAGAACTGGCAGCGCCTGAACACCGATCCGGCCCGCCCCTGCTGAACCGCCCGCTGCGCGCACCTATCCGCCGGGCTCCACCTACAAGCCCTTCATGGCCCTGGCCATCCTGCAGAACAGCGTGCGCAAGCCGACGATGTCATTCAGGATTCGGGCTACTTCATGCTGGGCAAGCACCGCTTCCGCGACTCCAAACCGCAGGGGCCACGGCAAAGGTGGACCTGTTCAGGTCGATCGTGGTGTCTTCCGACACCTACTATTACGGCGCGTCCTACGATCTGGGTGTGGACCGCATTCACGACTTCATGAAACCCTGGGGCTTCGGCCAGCTCACCGGCATCGACCTGCCCGACGAACAGCCGGGGCTGCTGCCCTCGTCCGCCTGGAAGCAGCAGCGCTTCAAACAGCCGTGGTACCCGGGTGAAACCCCGTCCATCGGCATCGGGCAGGGGATACAACGCCTTCACCATCCTGCAGCTCGCCCACGCCACGGCCACACTGGCCAACGACGCCATCGTGCAGCGGCCGCATCTGGTCACACATCGGCACCGTCTCGCCCGACACCAGCGGCGACACCCGCAGTGGCCGCCCGCTGCCCGTGGCCCGGCAGTATGTGCAGCTGGTGCAGCGCGCCATGGCCGACGTGAACCGCAAGGGCACCGCCCGCATCGCCTTCCAGGGCGCCGGCTACGAATCGGCCGGCAAGACCGGTACCGCGCAGGTGATCGGCATCAGGCAGAACGAAAAATACGACGAAAGGAAAGTGGCCCAGCATTTCCGGGATCATTCGCTCTACATGGGCTACGCCCCCGTGGAAAACCCGCGCATCGCCCTGGCCATGGTGGTCGAGAACGGCGGCTTCGGCGCCCGCACGGCCGCCCCCATCGCCCGCAAGCTTTTCGATTTCTACCTGCTGGGCAAACGCCCGACCGAACTGGACACCCCGGTGAACCCGGCCGACATCGAACCCGACGTGCCGGAGGAGGCCCAGCCATGAACGCAGCAGCCTTCTGGCGGTTTCTGCGGCACCGCGTCTTCATTTTTCGACCCGATGCTGTCGATGGTGCTGCTGGCCATCACGCTGATCAGCCTGGTCACCATGTATTCGGCCGCCGGCGAAGGCAGCACCCGGCTGATGGTGCACGCGCGGAATCTGGGCATGGCCGTGCTGATCACCTGGCTGGTGGCCAGCCTGAGCCCCAGACGGCTGATGACGGTGGCCATCCCGCTCTACCTGGCCGGCCTGGCACTGCTGTTCTGTGTCGAGCTGTTCGGCGTCAGTGCAAAGGGTGCCAAACGGTGGCTGGATCTGGGCTTTACCCGCATCCAGCCAGCCGAACTCATGAAAATCGCCATTCCGCTGATGCTGGCCTGGTTCTTCCACATCAGCCAGAACCGCCTGCGCGCCCGCTATGTACATCTGATGGCCATCATGCTGCTGGTGCTGCCGGTGGCGCTGGTGGGCAGAGCAGCCGGACACTGGGAACGGCCATCCTGATCGGCTCGACCGGCGCCTTCGTGATCTATTTTGCCGGGCTGCCGTGGCGGGTGATCCTGGCCAGCCTGGTCGTCGGCGTGGCCGCCCTGCCCCTGCTGTGGCTGAACATGAAGCCCTACCAGAAGGAGCGGGTGCTGACGATGATCGACCCGACCAACGACCCCCTGGGCAAGGGCTTTCACATCATCCAGTCCACCATTGCGGTGGGCTCGGGCGGCATGCAGGGCAAGGGCTGGCTGAAGGGCACGCAGGCCCACCTGGACTTCGTGCCCGAGCGCACCACCGACTTCATCTTCTCGGTCTACGCCGAGGAATTCGGCCTGGTGGGCACCGCCGTGCTGCTCACCCTGTATGCCGTGCTGATCGGCCGCGGGCTGATGATCGCCAGCCAGGCACAGAGCCCGTTCGGCCGGCTGCTGGCCGCCTCCATGACCATGAGCCTGTTCACCTATGCGTTCGTGAACATCGGCATGGTGATCGGCATCCTGCCCGTGGTGGGCGTGCCGCTGCCCTTCATGTCGTACGGCGGTACCGCCCTGGTCACGCTGGGCATCGGCTGCGGCATGCTGATGTGTGGCGCACGAGAATGCCATGCAGCGCCTGCGGCCGGGCCGGCACTTCGTCTTCGAATAGCCGGCCATCACCCCCGGAAAAGGCACGTCACCACGGCCGTGTGCCGACAAATCCGGCCAGTCGGGATCACGCGATCCGGGGTTCACCGCCAGCAGGATCTTGCCGATATGGTCGGAGCTTTCCATGCGCCGGTGCGCCTCGGCCGCACTGTCCAGCGGAAACACCCGGTCGATGACGGCCTGCACCCGGCCATCCTCCACCATCGGCCAGACGTTGTCCTGCACCGCACGCGACAGGCGCGCCTTCTCCTCGGCCGAGCGGGCCCGCAGCGTCGAACCGGTGAAGGTCAGCCGCCTGAGCATCAGCGGCATCCAGTCCACCTCCACCTTCGCCGTCTGCATGAAGGCAATCTGCACCAGCCGCCCCTCCAGGGGCCAGGCTTCTCAGGTTGCGCTCGATGTAGGGGCCACCCACCATGTCGAGAATCACATCCACGCCGCGCCCCTCGGTGAGCTTCGACACCTCCACCATGAAGTCGCGCCGGCGATAGTCGATGGCCGCATCGGCCCCCAGCTTCTGCGCCGCCCCGGCCTTCTCCGGCGTGCCGACCGTACAGAACACCCGGGCGCCCAGCGCCTTCGCGATCTGGATGGCCGCCACGCCGATGCCGACGTCCCCCATGGACCAGCAGCGTCTCGCCCGTCTGCAGGCGGCCACGTTCGACCACGTTGGCCCAGACCGTCAGCACGGTTTCGGGCAGCGCCGCCGCCTGCGCCATCGACAGCCCGGCCGGCACCGGCAGCACCTGGCCGGCCGGTGCCGCCACATACTCGGCATAGCCGCCGCCATTGACCAGCGCGCAGACCCGGTCGCCCTTCTGCCATTCGGGCACGCCCTGCCCCACGGCCGCCACCACACCGGCCACCTCCAGCCCCAGATGCGGGGAGGCCCCGCGCGGCGGCGGATAGCTGCCGGCCCGCTGCAGCACGTCCGGACGGTTCACCCCGGCGTACGCCACGCGAATCAGCACCTCGCCCGCCCCCACCTCCGGCAGGGTCCCGCTCCGCCAGACGCAGCACATCGGCGTCTCCACCCCGACCATGGTCGATATATTTCATCAAGGCTCCCTGTAGTTTCGTCTGATGTCATTTGACGTTGTCTGACGGGGAAATTCTAGAGCGTGTCATGAATGCATTCATCCCTGCACAACCCCCTTTGAACGTGCGGGACCAGGCTACGGGGTCACAGAATCCCCATGACTTCAGGGACACTGCCAGCGCCGTCATGTGCGCCAGAAGGACTCGGCCCGAATCCGTAGTGCCATGACCGAATCCGTGTGCCGTTACCATGTGAGGCCGTCCACCCTCCCGCCAGCTTCACCCGCATGACCACCCGCCCCCATTCCCCTGCCCGCTCCCCGCCCTTCCGCCCGCCGGCAGCCCCGGCACGCGCCCTGATCGATGCCGCTGCCCACCTGCGCGATGCGCTGCAGGCCCTGCACTTCGCGCCGCCCGTGGCCCACGTATACAACCCGCTGACCTATGCCTGGGCGCCACACGCCGCCTACCTCGCCCGCTTCGGCAACGCCCCGAAGAAGATCATGTTTCTGGGGATGAACCCAGGCCCCTTCGGCATGATGCAGACCGGCGTCCCCTTCGGCGAAGTAGCAGCCGTTCGCAACTGGATGGGCATCGAAGCCCCGGTCGAAGCCCCCGACGACCAGCATCCCAAACGCCTGATCGATGGATTTGCCTGTAAAAAGATCGGAGGTGAGTGGTCGCCGACTCTGGGGCTGGGCCGAAAAACGCTTCGGCAGCGCCGACGACTTCTTTGCACAGAACATCGTCATCAACTACTGCCCGCTGGTCTTTCTCGAGGGCCACCGGCAGGGAAACCGCACCCCGTACAGCTGCCCGCCGCCGAGCAGCGTGCCCTCGAAGCCCCCTGCGACCGGCACCTGGCCCGTGTCATCGAGGTGCTGACGCCCGAATGGCTGATCGGCATCGGCGGCTTTGCCGAGAGCGCCTGCACCACGTGGTCTCCGAGGTGCTGGACGACCGCCCCCTGGCCCGCCGCCCTGAAGATCGGCCACATCCTGCACCCCAGCCCGGCCAGCCCGGCCGCCAACCGCAGCTGGGACGAGGCGGTGGACCGCCAGCTGGCGGACTATGGCCTGCTGCCCTGAATGCCGTCCTGAAGCAGGCTGCCCCCGTCAGGCTGGCACATGCGTCCCTTCTGCCTGGCCGTATCCGGGTGTCTCTCCCGAACCGCTCCCGCCTGTAACCCGCCCTCACGAGTGTTCCTCCCTTGCGTGTGCCCCGCACACCCGTGTAGCCAGTCCCCGACAGACGCGCGCAGGATATTGACGTAAGGCATCATGGCCCGACGGCGTGGCCCTCTACAATCCACGCCATGATCTCCGAAGCGATCCTCTCCTATCTCCATCTCTCGGCCATCCTCGCCATGGTGGTGTTCATCACCAGCGAAGGGGCCATCTGCCGCCCCGAGTGGTTCAACGCCGCCGTGCTCAAGCGCATGCTGCACGTCGACCTCATCTACATGATCTGTGGCGCGGCCGTAGCCATCACCGGCGTCACCCGCATCATCCTGGGCGCCAAGGGCGCCGACTGGTACATCGCCCAGCCCATGCTGCACGCCAAGGTGCTGCTGTTTCTCATCGTCGGCATCTATTCCGTACGCGTCTCCATCGCCCTGCAGAAATGGCAGGGGCGCTTCGAGGACGAAAACGGCGCCCCTGCCCGACGAGGCCGAAATCCGCCGTGTGCGCCGGATGATCCTCATCGAGGCGCACCTCATCATCGATCATCCCGCTGTTCGCGGTGCTGTTTGCCAGGGGCATCTTCGGCGCCGCCTGACACCACGGCGCCTTCCCTGCATCTCCGGCGCCGCCTGACACACCACGGCGCCTTCCCTTCCATGCCACAACGCGCTACAGTGCAACGTGGCGTCATATGAAAGGGAATGGTTCATGGAGCACAAGCCCACCGTCATCCTGCTGGGAGGCAGCGGTTTCATCGGCAGCCACCTGGCGCATGATTTTTCACAGGCGCGGCTGGCGCGTCATCGTCGTCACCCGCTTCCCCGACCAGACGCGTGACCGGCTCGGCCCCGGCATCGAAACCCTTGCCGCCCTGGCCCATCTGGACCCCACCACCCGCGCCGACCTGCTGATCAACCTGGCCGGCGCCTCCGTGGGCGAAGGCCGCTGGAACACCGCCCGCAAGCGCACCCTGCTGGCCAGCCGGCAGGGCCCCACCCAGCAGATCGGCCAGTGGCTGGCCCGTCACCCCCACAAACCCCGGCTGATCATCCAGGCATCGGCCGTGAGCTTCTACGGCAACGGCAGCCACCGGCAGTGGCGGGACACCTGCACCGAGGCCAGCCCGCCGCAGGATGTCTTCGTCTCGCGCCTGTGCCAGCTCTGGGAGGCCAGCGCCGAAGAAGTGCACCGCGCCACGGGCGTGCCCATTGCCGTCTGCCGGCTCGGCGTCGTGCTGGGCCGTGACGGCGGCATCCTGCCCCAGCTGCTGCGACCCATCCGCTTCGGCGTGGGGCGCATCGGCAGCAGGCGGCAGCCCATGGCCTGGATCCACATGGACGATGTGGTGGGCGCCATCCGCCACATCAGCGAACAGCCCATCGATGCCCCTGGCGCATCTGGAACCTCACCGCCCCCGAACGCACCACGCAGCTGGACTTTGCCCAGACCGCCGCCCGGGTCCTGCACCGCAAACTCTGGCTCTCCTGCCGGGCGGCCTGATGCGCAGGATACTGGGCGAACAGGCCGACCTCGTCCTGGACGGCCAGCACGTCCAGCCGGCACACCTGCTGGACGATGGCTACACCTTCCAGTATCCCACCCTGGCAGCCGCCCTCGACAACCTCACCGGCAGGGCCTGATCCCGGCGCATGCACGGCGGTTCCCCCTGGAGAGACGACCCCATCCATGACACGAGCCGGAGGCGGCACCACAACCCCACCTGAAACGCTGTTGCGGTTTATTCACATCTTCAGGTGGACGTAAAATCCTCCTGACAATCGACACACTCTCCAGACAGTCAAGCAACGCGGGCCCCGTACCCGTCATCCATCATGAAAAAAATACTCGCGCTGGCCACCCTGGCCCTGAGTCTCATCGGCATCACCGCCCGGGCGGCGGAAGTCGAAACCCGCTCCCTGGATGAAATCTACGAACAGGCGCTGAAGGAAGGAGGCTCCTGACCGTCTATGCCGGCGGCGACACGCCCGACCAGCAGGACGGCATCAAGGCCGCCTTCGAGAAACGCTTCCCCGGCATCACGCTCAATGTGGTGGTCGACTACAGCAAGGTGCACAGTGCCCGGCTGGACCAGCAGTTCGAAGATCGCCATGTCATCCCCGACATCATCCAGCTGCAAACGCTGCAGGACTTTCCGCGCTGGCGCCGTGAAGGCAAACTGGTGCCCTACAAACCGGCTGGCTGGGACAGCATCTACAGCAGCTTCAAGGACCAGACCGGCGCCTGGACCGGCGTGTTCGTCGATGCCTTCAGCAATGTGGCCAACATCCAGGCCCTGGGCAAGGACGATGCCCCGCTCAACGCGCCCGACTACCTGAAACCCGAACTGAAGGGCAAGATCGTCTCCACCTACCCCAACGACGATGACGCCGTGCTGTTCTGGTACAAAGCAGACCATCGACCGTCACGGCTGGGAATGGATGCAGGGGCCTGATGAAGCAGCAGCCGCACTTCGTGCGCGGCACCCAGGCCCCGGCCGATGAAGTGGCCGCCGGCAAGTACGCCGTCACCTTCACCAGCGACGGCAGCCTGCGCCCCGATGAAAAAAGCCCCGTGCGCTTTGCCCTGCCCAGCAATGACGGCTTCGTGGCCTGGGCCCAGCGCGCCGCCATCGTCAAGGGCGCACGCCACCTCGAAACGGCCCGCCTGTACCTGAACTGGCTGCTCGACAAGGACACCCAGCAGAACGTCTGGACCATGTGGTCGGTGCGCACCGACGTGCAGCCCCCGCCGGCTACAAGCCGGTGTGGGAGCTACAGCAACGCCAACCTCTCCGCCTTCGAGGCGCTTCATGGCCGACCGCGATGGGGTCGAACGCTTCCGCTCGCGCATCCAGCTGTACGTGGGCGACGTGCAGGGGCCCGTCCTCGGCCGGCGTGCTGGGCATGACCCCCACCCGGGCGCTGGATCCGGCCACGCTCAGGCCCCGGCCACCGGCAAGTGAGAAACGCCGGGACGATGCCGGCCTGAAAGCATGAACGCCGTACCATCCTGCAGGACATTTTTCTGCAGGGTGGTGCAGCGTTTTCGATGAAAAGGAATTGTCCCTCGCTTGAACATCGCCTTCAGCTCTTCAAACTTCTGCCTGAGCGACTGGCGAAACTCCTCGAACATCTCGTGGCGCTCCTCGCTGCGCCGGGTACGCAGCTCGGCGCGCACCCGTTCGTGCAGATCGGCCTGCACCTGCTCGGCATCCACCACCTCCTGCTGGATGCGCCAGGCATCCCAGCGGGCCACCAGCGTTTTGAACCGGCCAAAGAACTCATCCAGCGGTGTCTCGCTCTTTTCCTGGGCCAGGGGCGATGATGGCCACATCACCGTTCTTCAGCCGCGTGGCCACCGTTTCCAGCAGCGTGGCCTGCGCCATGGCCTCTTCGAACTGCCCATGCTGCCCACCCAGGCCCCTACGCCTGCGCCAAACAGCATGCCCAGCGGTCCACCCAGAATGCCCAGCACGGAACCGATCAGCGTGCCGGTGAGCATGTCCGACCCCACCTGCCGGAGCGGATCGAAGGCATCGGCCACCGAGATCACGCCATTTTCCTTTTTCAGCAGCACGGCCTGGGCAATGCGCGTCTCGTCATTCTGCGGGAAAAGCCCTTCAGCTCGGTGAACGCCTGATAAGCCTCGCTGGGCACTTCGAACAAAGCGGCAACGACATGTTCCATCTGTACATCTCCTCTTGTCTTGAACAAACGGGGCGTGCAGGACAGGGCGGCAGGGTTGCAGAATCCCCGATGTTCGGGGCACTGCAACACGGCCTGCGCGGAAACGCATGCGCCCACGGCACGCACCGGTGGCCCGGCACGAAACAGCGCCAATCGGGCCACGTCCCGCCCATCGTAGAAGAAGACGGCAGCCTTCACGGCAAAGGGCCCGGAGGATCGAAGGGCTTTGTGGCACATGGCGAGCCTTCTGGAACCACTCATCCCCGCAACCTGATCAGTCCACCCAGTTTTCCAGCCTCAACATCGGCACCCGGGAAAACTCCCTGACAGTGTTGGTAACCAATACACAATCCAGTGCCAGCGCGTGAGCAGCAATCAGCATATCAAGAGGACCAATCAGCGTTCCCAGTCTTTCCAGACGCGCTCGCAGACTTCCATAATGGCGCGTTGCTTCGTCATCAAACGGCAACACTTCAAAGAGCAAGAAATTTTTGCAATGCCGCCCTGTTTCCGTTCAGAACCGCTTTTCGCAGCACCATAATCCAGCTCGGCAACCGTTATGGAAGAAACAGCAACATCCCAAACGAAAGACCATCAAAACGAAGCACCACTTCCGGCGGCCTGCGGTTGATTATATATATGCAGATATTCGTATCCAGCAAATAGCGAGCGCGGCTCATTTTGAATAGTTCCTCTCGCTCCTGCTGACCGACCGGCTGGTTACGCTCCAGCGAGAACCCTGGCTCGAACTCATCGAGCGCCTCCCACATGATTTGCCATGGAGAATCAACGGGCAGCAACAGAACACCATTGCCAAAGCGCCTGGCTATGACCTCCTCTCCGGTAAAACGAAGCTGCTTCGGCAGCCTGACCGCCTGGCTCCGGCCCGACATGAACAACTTTGCAGCGTAGTCCACAGTACTCTCTCCATCATGCAAAGGTATATATCGATGATAGATATCGTTCTGCGTGACTGTCAAAGGTGTCAAGGACAAGCGCCCCTTTGCCGCCCAGGACCACAGCACACCGTACCTGCAGAGCATTCCGTGATTCATTGGCTACGTCGACACCAGCCCCATGCCCTCCTGCATCCCGCATCTGACACGCAGCCACCTGCCCCCTCGGAACCAGCCCCCAAGCGTTATATACGACGAAATATAATGCCCCAACTTCCAGGCTGTTGCCCCTCCGAGGGCAGCCCAGTGCCCCGGAAGCATCCTCACCACGCGTCCCCCAGACCTCCTCCATCCCAGGACCTTCCCATGCGTCTTGCCAAACTGTGCCTGCTGCTTGCCGCAGGGCTTCATCTCCACCCACGCGCTGGCCGAGCGCACCATCACCGACCAGCTCAACCGCCGCGTCACCCTGCCCGACCACATCGAACGGGCCGTCATCCTGCAGCACCGACCGTCAACATCGCCAACCAGCTCGACGCCATGGGCCAGGTGGTGGGCGTGCTCTCCAACTGGAAGAAACAGCTGGGTGCCGACTACGTGCGTCTGGCCCCCACCCTGCCCAAAAATGGGCACACCCGGTGATCTCACCCACGTCAACATCGAGGCCCTGCTGTCACTCAAACCCGACGTGGTGTTCGTCACCAACTACGCGCCGGCCGACATGATCAAGCAGATCACCGACACCGGCGTGCCGCTCGTAGCCATCTCGCTGCGCACCGGCGACGAGAAGGAAGCCTCAAACTCAACCCCACCCTGAAGGATGAGGACCAGTCCTACAACGACGGCCTGAAACAGGGCATCCGCATCATCGCCGACGTGTTCGGCAAGCAGAAACAGGGCGAAGAACTGGTCAGGGCCGCCTTTGCCAACCGTCCGATGCTGGAAAAACGCCTGAAGGACATCAAACCCGACCAGCGCGTGCGCACCTACATGGCCAACCCCGATCTGGGCACCTACGGCTCGGGCAAGTACACCGGCCTGATGATGGAACATGCCGGCGCCCTCAACGTGGCAGCCGCCACCATCAAGGGCTTCAGGCGAGGTATCGCTGGAGAACGTGCTGGACTGGAACCCGCACGTCATCTTCGTGCAGGACCGCTTTCCGCAGGTGGTGGATGCCATCGACAGCGATGCAGGCTGGGCCGGCATCGATGCCGTCAAGGGCAAGCGCGTCTTCCTGATGCCCGAATACGCCAAGGCCTGGGGCTACCCCATGCCCGAAGCCGTGGCACTGGGTGAGGTGTGGATGGCCAAAAAACTCTACCCGCAGCGCTTCAGGGACGTGAATCTCGACAAAATGGTCAACGACTGGTACCTGAAGTTCTACCGCGTCCCGTACCAGCCGGGCAAGGCCGACATGCCGGGTGCCGCCGCCAATGACGCGTCGATGCACGATCATTCGGCCCACAAAAAAAGCCATGTGAAGGTAAAAATGCCCTCCCGTCCCCACGCCCGCATGCTGGTGCTGGCTGCACTGCTCGTCCTCACCATGCTGCTGGCGCTGGGCGCTCGGGCAGTACGCGCTGCCCCTGCCCAGGGTGGCCCGGCATCCTGCTGGACAAGGCTCGCGGCCTGGCCATCGAGCCGATCCACCAGCAGATCATCTTCCAGATCCGGCTGCCGCGCATCCTGTGTGCCGGCATTGCCGGTGCCGCCCTGGCGCTGAGCGGCGCCTCGCTGCAGGGCATCTTCCGCAACCCGCTGGTCGATCCACACGTCATCGGCGTCACCTCCGGCGCAGCCTTCGGCGGCACGATGGCGATCTTTCTGGGACTGGGCATCTACGGGCTGTTCTTCAGTACCCTGCTCGCCGGTCTCGTCACCCTGGTGCTGATCTTTGTCTTCAGCCACCGCCTCATCCAGCGCAGCCTGCTGATGCTGATTCTCACCGGCATGATCATCAGTGGCTTCTTCTCGGCCCTGGTCAGCCTGCTGCAGTATCTGTCCGACACCGAAGACAAACTGCCCAGCATCGTCTTCTGGCTGATGGGCAGCCTTTGCCACCAGCAACCCGCAGAAGCTGCTGATGCTGGTCGTGCCCGTGACGCTGTGCAGCGTGGTGCTGCTGGGCCTGCGCTGGCGCATGAACCTGCTGTCACTGGGCGAACGCGAAGCCCGTGCCCTGGGCGTGAACATCCGTCCGCTGCGCTGGCTGGTGATTTTCTGCAGCGGCATGCTGGTGGCCAGCCAGGTAGCCGTGAGCGGCAGCATCGGCTGGGTGGGGCTGATCATCCCGCACCTGAGCCGCATGCTGGTCGGCGCCAATCACCAGCAGCTGCTGCCCTGCACCCTGCTGATGGGCGCGCTGTACCTGATCATCGTCGACACGCTGGCCCGCACGCTCTCGACCAGCGAAATTCCGGTCAGCATCATCACCTCGCTGCTGGGTGCGCCGCTGTTTGCCGTCCTGGTGTATCAGCTGCGGCGCGGGCAGAAGGAGCAGTTTTCGAATAGAGCGTGTATGGGCTCATTGGTCCCCCGCCTCCCCTCTGGACATGCGGGACAAGGCGGCAGGGGCCGCAGATCCTGATGGCCTCAAGACACGGCCTGCACAGTCATGCATGCCCAAAGGGAGTTTCCTCCAGGCTGACCCCGGCCGTGGGCCGGCAGCGCTGACTGCCAGACTCACCCCATGCGCCTCGACAATCCATGAGAATCACATCCATGCCAGACACAGGCGAACACCCGGCAAAAGACATCGCCGGCCGTACCGACGAAAAGGACATCTCCGTCCGTGCCGACGGGCATGAAGGTGCGTCCCCCTGATCGAGGCCCAGGGTCTGGGCTTTCACCATCCCGGTGGCCGCTGGCTGTTTCTTGGCCTGGATCTTTCCCTGCAGGCCGGTGAAGTGCTGGCCATTCTGGGCCCCAACGGCTGCGGCAAGAGCACCCTGCTGGATGTCCTGCTCGACATCCATCGCCCACAGGGAAGGCCAGGTACGCAAGCAGGCCACCTGCAGCTTCGTGCCGCAGTTCTTCACGCCGCCCTTTGCCTACAGTGTGCTGGATATCGTGCTGATGGGGCGCTCCACGCACATCCAGACCTTCGGTACCCCTCGCCGCAGGATGTGGCCATCGCCCGTCAGGCGCTCGCCGATCTGGGCATCGATGATCTGGCCCGACGGGATTTTGCGCAGCTCTCCGGCGGCCAGCGGCAACTGGTGCTGGCGGCCCGGGGCGCTTGCCACCGAGGCCCCCATCATGCTGCTGGACGAGGCCCACCTCGGCCCTGGATGTGCACAACCAGGACAGGGCTGCTGACGCTGCTGCACCGGCTGTCACGCGAGCGCGGGCTGACCATCCTGTTCACCACCCACCAGCCAAACCACGCACTGGCCGTGGCCCACAAAACGCTGCTGATGACCCAGCCCCAGGCCCGCTTCGGCCCCACGGCTACGGTGCTGACCGTGGACAACCTGAAGCAGCTGTTCGACATCGACATGATCCGCCTGCCCGCCCAGTTCAACGGCCAGCGCTCGAGAACATCATGCCGGTGTATGCAGCGCAGCTCGGCGCGTGTCATGCACGCATTCGTCCCCCCACTGACCCAAAAATCCGTGGACTGACCACGCGCCAGACGCAGGCGAAGCCACCCACCCTGTCCTACCCCGTCCTGTACACCCAAAGAGGGTTTCGCGGGAACGAATGCGTCCATGACACGCGCCAGACAGCGGTGCACTACAGCCCGCTCAGTCCGTCTCGGGCACCACCGTCCCGTCACGCAGCGGCCGGCGCAGCACCTTGCCCACATCACTCTTGGGCAGCCACTTTCACGAAGGCGATGATCCGCGGCCGCTTGTAGCCCGTGAGCCGCTCTGCACAGTGCGCCTGCAGTGTCTTCCCGGTCAGCGCCGGATCACTGCGCACCACATACGCCTTCACCACCTGGCCCGAACGCTCGTCCTCGACCCCCACCACCGCAGCACTCCTTCACGCCGGGGTGGCTCGACACGACCTCCTCCACCTCGTTGGAGTACACGTTGAAGCCGGACACCAGAATCATGTCCTTCTTCCGGTCCAGCAGCCGCAGAAAGCCCCGATCATCCATGACCCCCACATCCCCGGTCAGGAAAAAGCCATCGGGCATCAGGAATTCCCGCGTCTCTTCCTCACGCTGCCAGTAGCCTGCCATGATCTGCGGTCACGTACCGCCACCTCTCCTGCCTGACCGGCCGGCAGCGGCTGCCGCTGCCCGTCCAGAATCCGTATTTCCGTCGAGGGCAACGGCAATCCCGACCGTGCCCGTCGTGCAGGGGACGTGTCCGTCGGCGTGCACGCCACCGTCGGGTGCGGCCTCCGTCAGCCCGTAGCCCTCGCACACCGGGCAGCCCGTCACCTCCCGCCAGCGCGCCGCCACCGCCGACGGCACCGCCATCCCGCCCGCCAGCGAGATGCGCAGATTGGAAAAATCCAGCTTCCGGAACCCCTCGTGTTCCCATCAGCAGGTTGTAGAGCGTGCTCAGCCCGGGGAAACACCACCGCCTTGTGGGGCCTGAGCGCCTTCACCACCGCATCCACATCCCGCGGATTCGGTATCAGAATCAGCTTGCCCCCCAGATGCAGCCCCGCAGCAGGCAAACCATGAACGCATAGATGTGATAGAGCGGCAACGCCGCCACGAACACCGGCGGCCCCTCCGGCCGCGGGCGCCCGGGCTGCTCCATGGACGGGTGGAACCACGCCTGGTCCTGCAGCACATTCGCCACGATATTGCGCTGCGTCAGCATCACCCCCTTCGGCACCCCCGTCGTCCCGCCGGTGTACTGCAGCACCGCCAGATCCGACGGCAGCACCTCCGGTTTCCGGAACGGCCGTTTGGCCCCCTGCGCCAACACCTCTGCAAAACGGATGGCGCCGGGCAGCCGGAAACGGCGGCACCATCTTCTTCACCCGGCGCACCACGAAATTCGTCACCCCTGCCCTTCAGCTGGCCCCAGCAGATCCCCATCGAGACCAGCACGACCTGACAGACCGATGTCTGCGGCAGCGCCTTTTTCCACCGTGTGTGCAAAAGTTCTCCATCACCAGCAAAAGTTCCGCTCCGGAATCCTTCAGCTGATGCTCCAGCTCCGCGGCGTGTACAGCGGGTTCACGTTCACCGCCGTCATGCCCGCGCGCATCACCCCGATCAGCGCCACCACATAGCGCATGGCAGTTCGGCATCATCAGCGCCACCCGGCTCCCCGGGGCAACGACAGCGACTGCAGCCACGCCGCAAACTGCGCCGACAACCGGTCCAGATCCCCATAGCGCAGCACCTGCCCAGACACACCACCGCATCACGGTCCGCATGCCTGTGCAGCACCTCTTCCAGCATTGCTGCCACCGACGGATAGCTGTCCGGATCGATCTCGGCCCGGAACACCCGCCGGATAACTCTTCAGCCATACTTGCTCCACAGACACACCTCCGCATCCATCGACCAGACAGCAGGGGCATACCTGTTCACGTCTCCCTGCAGCGTCGGCAAAAATTTTCATTAACTGAAATCGAAACATCAGCCGTGTATATGCACACGATGATAAATCGATTATCAGAATAATGAAACACATGGACACCATTGTGTGTTAAGTTTTCCGACGAACAGCCCGAAATCCGGCTACAGTTCCCAAATGTGCCAGAGAAATTTCCCGAAAGGGCCAGAACCTGGAGCGTGCCATGAACTCAGCCGCCCCGGCGAGGAACCCCCTTGGGCGTGCAGGACAAGGCAGCGATGAAAGATCAAAAAGCTGCGGCCCGAGAAAGCGCAAGATCTGTGTCTCCTCGTTGAGGAACACAGAAAGCCACTGCGCCGGCCCTGTCAGCGCATGGTGCTGACCAAGGCTGCATGATACAGATCCCCGGCACCTGGCGTCAGCGCGATGCCGGGCGCTGGTCAAGGGGTCAAGGCCCTTGACGAACATGTCAGCGAACAACACCCTTCATGGGGATCCTGGAGGCCCGGCACCGTCTGCACCAGACAGCACGCAGCCAGACACCATCACGCTGGTCGGACAATACCCGTAACTGGCAACCCATCACGGGTCACGCTCAACCCGGAGCGTGACAGCGTGACTCTGGCCACCACCCATCCGTGCGATAACGGACGGGTGGCTGCATGATCAAGACAACTCACCTGACTTTTACCACACTGCGCAATGACACAAATCCCCATGGCGCCCAGCAATATGCGCTTCCGGAAACTCCCTCCCTGGTCAGCACCCCGCCAGCACTGGCCCACCAACAACCATTCCCAGGGCATAAAGTGACACCAGACCGCCCGCCATCTCTTCGGAAATGGAAAAAGGCGCTCGCAGAGCGATGGCATCATGCCCGCCACCATGAATTCCGAAGTCCCAAGCACGAACGCACCGAAGCTCAGTATGTACACGAAAAAAAGGCATAAATTACCCCACAACAAAATCACTATAACCAGACAGCGCAATGGCTTTTCAAGGACATGCACGAAGCAGACTCCGCGCCCCTCGGAGCGTTGAAGGATACGCAGCTCCTGGAACACGGAACTGCACGCTGTGGCCGCTGTAATGCAGCAGTCGCCGCCGGGGTTTGGAACGGCGCAGTGCCTCGATGAGGGCCTGTTTCAGCTCCCCAAGGGGTTGGGCATGGATGGTGAAAACGATGTTTTCCCTTTACTTCAAATTATTTGGCTCGTCACATTGACTGGCAGGCTCGCTCCAGCCCTCCCTGCGCAGCAATTCCCGTTTGCGCGCCACGCCCCAGCGATAGCCCGAAAGGTGGCCATCCTGTCGTACCACGCGATGGCAGGGCACTGCCACGGCCAGCCTGTTGGACGCGCAGGCATTGGCCACGGCCCGCACGGCGCGAGGCGCACCAATGCGCTCTGCCACTTCTGCATAGCTCATCGTGCTGCCCGGTGGAATCTCCCGCAGCGCCTGCCAGACCCGCTCCTGAAACGCGGTTCCCCGCACGTCCAGCGGCAATTGCAGCCCACGCTCCGGCATTTCGATCATGCCAACGACCTGTGCCACGACCTGCTCAAAACCTTCTTCGCCGCCCAGCAGCTGCGCGTTCGGAAACTGGTCCTGCAGGTCGCGCACCAGCACCTCCCGGGTCATCATCCATCATGATTGCGCAAATGCCCCGCTCTCCCTGCGCCACCAGAATGGCACCCAGGGAGCACTGCGCCACGGCAAACCGGATCACTTCACCTGAATGAACCACCGTTCCGGTAGTTCCGCGCCGCATGCCCAGCAGCCGGTCCGCGTGTTCATAGAACCGGCTGCTGGCGTTGAATCCTGCGTCGTATATTGCCTCGGTCACCGATACGCCAGGCTCGTTCAGCGCCGCCCGCAGCCGACGTGCGCGATGTGCGGACGCAAAAGGCTTTGGGTGTCAGCCCCGTCTGCGCCTTGACACCCGATGAAAAATGCGACGGGCTCATGCCCGCGCTGCGCGCCAGTGTGTCCAGATCCGGCATCTCCCCTGGGATTCGATCAGCCGGCAGGCCTGCGTCACCACGGCGGCGTGACGCTGGTCTACCGATTGCGAGCCGGCAGAAAACGGCTGCGCCGTCCTGCACCACCTGCTCCGGAGGGGCTGCGTCCGGAGGCACCCGTGTCGGAGGTATTATGCTCGGGGAGCTGTCGCCTCGCCAGACTCGGTAGCCCTGGCGGCCTTGGCCGAATTTCGCATTTTCGTCCCTGTTTTTCATGGCTCGATCAGGTTCGGGTAATGCCGACACCGCCATCCACATACAGCGTCGTACCCGTCACGAAGCTCGACAGATCCGAAGCCAGATACAGGGGCCGAACGCGCAATTTCATCCGGCTGTGCCCGGCGCTTGAGCGCATGCGGGTTCTCGACGAATGCCTGCTGCTCCGGCGTGGGCGTTGCGGCACGGCCCATCGCGGTCTCCGTTCCACCCGGCATCAAGGCGTTCACCCGCAGCCCCTGTGGTCCATACTCCGCAGCCAGCACATGCATGAGGCCCGACCAGACCTGCCTTGGCCGATGCGTAGAGCTGCCATGCCAGGCAGGCCAAGTTTGGGTCCGACGAATGTCGATGTAAAAATCAGGGCCCCACCCTTTCGTTCCAGCAGCGCAGGTATCTGGTGTCGCGCCGACAGGAATGCGCCGGTCAGATTCACGTCAGTGTTTCCTGCCATCCTTCAACCGCAATATCCGTCACACAGCCCAGCGCACCCATCGTGCCGGCATTGTAAAAGCCGATATCCAGTCCGCCAAACTGCTTCTGTGCCAGCACCACGGCTTCCCGGGCGCAGTGTTCGTCTCGCGCATCACCCGCAAGCGCCGCTGCCCTGCCGCCTTCGCTTTCAATTTCGGCTACCAGGGCGTCCAGACGATCCGCCCTGCGCGCCACCACCACCACGGCGGCGCCCTCCCTGGCAAAGAGTCTGGCGCTTTCGTATCCGATCCCTTCGCTGGCTCCGTGATGATCGCCACCCTGTCTTTCAGCAGTCCCATGTGATTTCTCCCTGAGCAAGATTGGGAGCCGATTCTGGGTCACTGCCGTCAGCCGGACAATCCGTTTCTTATCATGCCTTTGCAGCCACCATGTTCCGGCACATGGGGCTGAATACTCAATACCTGCATGTGAGCACAATCTGGGGTGATGGCTTTTGTTGGCCGCTCCAGGCGGCCGTCACTCCTCCTCCCGCGTGACCGTCTGCGACAGCGGATACCCCGCATCGAGCCACGCGTGCCGTGCGCCGCCACCGACGTACCGGTCGTGCAGTCATCCCCATCATGCCCTCGGGCGCACAGTCGGCATAGGCCAGCTGGTCGATCTGCGTCTGGGTCAGCGGCGCCAGCGGATCCTTCGTATTCACGAAAATCCGCACATAGGCGTTGCCGGAATTTTCCGCAGTACGGCTGCCGTGCGCGTAGCCCCAGTATTTCCAGCCCCCTTGCCCGGCGCCCAGCCATCGGTGCCACCATCGCGTGAATCGTTCGAGCGTACGGGTATGGTCGTGACGGAAGCTCGTCACCAGCAGCCCGTCACCCGACGGGGCATTCACGGCAGACAGCTGGTGGCGCAGCGGCACCAGCGGCATGCCATCCGGCCACGGCTGGCCGGCCTGGTTGTTGCCGGCCATCACCTCACTCAGTTCCCCCTGCAGACCGGTTACGGTCATCCGGGTGAGTTGTAATTGAAATGGCCGTGGAATTCGGTCATGTCGTGTGTATAGTCCGGCTCCTTGAACTTCGCCACCACGGCATAGCGGCTGATCACTTCGGCTGCAGCCGAAGCCGGACCGGCGCCCGATGCATTGGCCGCCGCCAGCGTGAACGAGTATCCGGCACAGCTGCCGGCCGGACGGTTGACGGTCACCGGCAGCGAAGTCCCTTCGGCACTGATGCCGGCCGGCGTGGAAGTCACGCTGTGGCGGGTCACGGCCGTGCCGCCCCCGCGTATCCGTTTGGCCTGCACCTGCACGGTACCGGTTTCGGTACCCAGCCGGGCGCTGACCTGTTCGGGGGCCGAGGGCGCCGTCACGGCCGGGGCCGCCGCAATGGTGAACTGTCCCTTCGTCTGGCCAGAAGCAGCCCCCTCCACTTCGGCCACCACGGTACAGGTGCCGGCCGCCAGCGCCGTCATCAGCCCGCTGCTGGCATCCATGCTGCAGACGGTGGGTGTCTCGCTGCGGTAGCGCACCTTCTGCCCGCGGGGTGTGCTGACCGTCAGCATGGCGGCGTCACCCACCACCAGATCACCGATGTCGTCGAACCTGAGATCGGGCGACACGGCCAGTTGCTGCTGCTGAGTGACCGCCGCCCAGGTGGTGTCACCCGCCTGGCTGGCCGAGAGCGTGCACGTGCCCGATGCCAGCGCACTGACCCTGCCGGTTTCGGCCTCCACCGTGCACACGCCCGGCGTCAGGCTGCTGTAGCGTACCTTCAGGCCGGAGCTGGCCGTGGCGGTGACGGTGCCCGTTTCGTTCGGCGCCAGCGTGGGCAGGGTCGCAAAGGTCAGCGACTGTGGGCGGGTGCCGATGACGGGGCCTTTTTCCCCATTGGGGCCTTCGGCACCGCCGCAGGCAGCCAGTGCCATCAGCAGGGCTGCTGCACCGGCACAGCGTGCAACGCAAATTCCGGACGGTGAAACAGGTTCCAGCCGATCAGCCCGTCGTTCAGGCCACACAGCGTCATCCCACGTGCCGGCATGTCTGCTCACGGTCTCCACCCTCCGCACGGCCTCGACCCCATCAGCCCGTTCGGTCCGTTTCATCATCATGGCCACCCTCAGAATTTATAGTTGAAGCCCACGTAAACAGAACGGCCATGCCCCGGCACCGCCACACCCCAGGGCACGGTGTTGAGCATCATCGAACTGCCCTGCCCCACATAGAGCACCGCCCAGCGGCAGCGCGTAGCCCCGGTCCAGCAGATTGTCGATGCCGAAATCGATGCCCAGCGCTCCCCGCTCGAAACGGGTACGCAGGTTCAGCAGCGCATAACCACCCGTGCGGATTTCATTGCGCACGCTGGAAAGACGCTTCTTGGCCTGCACGCCCTCCCATTCCAGCGTGGTGGTCAGCTGCCCTTCGGCCACGGCCCTCTGGTTTTCCAGACCGAGACGCAGGTTGGCCGGCATGGTGTTGTACAGGCCGCTGCCGGTATCGAGGTTTTTGCCATGCAGCCGGGACGGCTTGCCGTTGAGGGTAAAGCGCCCCCACGCACCCTTTTCCAGCAGCCGGACATGCCCTCACACGTCCGCCCCCAGAATGCGCGCATCCTGGTTGGCGTAGCGCAGCAGCACGAATTCGCTGGTGGCCGTGGTGTTGCCGCTGCGGCACTGGCTGGCCGGGCAGCGCCCGGCATCCACATAATCGTGAATGCGCGTGACGTGCGCACTGGCCGTGATGCCCCAACGCTGCGGGTCGGTGGCATCTTCCCAGCTAGCGCTGCCGCTCAGCGTGTGCGCCACCTCGGGCTTCAGATCCGGATTGCCCAGATAACCATTGCCATCCCCCAGAAAATTGTTCATGCCGGCCGCCATGGTGTTGGTGGACCACGGATAGCGTTCGTACAGGCTGGGCGAACGCGTCTTGCGGGCCACGCCGGCCTCGTAGCGACGACCCTTCGCCGGCTCGTAACTGGCCATGGCCGTCACGTCCCAGTGGCTGTCGTTCCTTTTGTGATGGCCGGTATTGAAGGCGGCGGCATCGTCGGCCCAGGTGGGGAGGCTGCTGTAGCCCTGTACCGGTGCGGTACTGGTGCTCACACGCGTATGACGCACGCCCAGCACACTCGTGAGCTGCGCATTCCAGTGCCGCTCCCATTCGGCAAACACGCCCAGCCGGTCGCGATGGCCGTTGTCGATGTTCCAGAAATCGTTCGGTCCCCATGGCGCCGCTGGCGCTGACGGGTGGCCACCAGTCATACAGCCGGTAAAAAGCGCCTCCATGCCCAGACGGATGGTTTCGTGTTCGCTCCTCATCAGACTGGCCTGCACGGTGGCGCCGTCGGTGCTGGCACTGGTGCGCATCGGCATGCCGGTGCCGTAGCTGTAGCGGTCGTTGCCCATGTCCATGCTGTGACGGATGCGCTGATGCCAGACACGTGCCTTCAGATCGCCCCAGCCGAACTGGCTCCCGGTATCGCAGCCCCGCCACCGATGCGTGGTTGGCCGTCATGTCCATGCGCTGGTTGGGAAAACCCTGAAACGGCAGATCCTGCCAGTTCACGTCGGCCTCCAGCAGATGCACACCATGGCGCCATGCTGCACCCAGCTTGTGGTTCTGTGCCGAAAACCGCTGGATCCCACTTCATCGGCCGGGATGACACGACCACCCTCGCGCCCCCGCTTCCGCAGCCTTGAAGACCCTGCCGGCGCGGTAATTCTTCGCGCGGGACCAGGTGCCCTCGTAATCCAGATGCAGTGATTCGGTGGCGTAGTAGGCGCCCAGACTGGCATCGACCCCGTGGCCATTGCTGCGATAATGGGCACCGACGTTGCCGCCTTTCAGGGCAGGCTCGCCCGGGTCGGCAAATTTCGGCGGGGCCGATTCCACCTGAATGCTGCCGCCAATGCTGTCACCGCCCACACTCACCGGCGAAATACCGGCATACACGCACGCTCTCCCACCTTGGCCGGGTCGATGTACGACAGCGCCGGGTTCATGTGGTTGGCACACGCGGCCAGCAGGTCCATGTCATCCACCGTCAGGCGCAGGCGCTCGTCGGCCAGCCGCATGAATGACAGGCAGGCCTGACACGCCACCGGCCCCGTACACCTCCACGCCGGGAATATCCTTCAGCAGGCTGCTGGTGTCGGGTGAGGACGCGCGTCGCCGGCTCATGCGGCTGGCTTCCGGGGCATCGGCACCGGGGGCCGATGCCTCCTGGCTGGTATCGAACAGACGCAGGCCACGCACGTTCACCGAAGGCAGGCGGGTGGCGGGAGCCGCCCAGTCCGGCATGACAGGTGGGTGATCCTGCGCCGGCTGCTGTGCCCCGCAGGCGCCAGCACCATGCCAATGGCGGCTGCCAGCACGTTGACCCTCGTTCTTCTGTTCATCGCTTTGGTCCTGTCATGGTTTTTGCCTGGCAAACGGATCGGAAAACGCCGGATCCTTCAGAAAACGCTCGTCCGTCAGCGTGTGGAGAAAGGCCAGCAGATCGGCCACATCCTGGTCGGACAGGCCACGGTCCTGCACCAGCGGATCCTTGAACGGATTGGCCCGGCCATCCCCCTTGTTGCGGCCACTTTCGACATTGCGGCCACCGCCCGCCATGATACGCACGGCCTCTTCCAGCGTGGCCACCGAGCCATCGTGCATGTAGGGGCCGGTCACCGCCACATTGCGCAGGCTGGGTACACGGAAGGCGCCCATGTCGGCCGGATTGCCGGTGATTTCCTCGGCGCCGCTGTTGTCCTTCGGATAGGGCACCACGGCCTTCCAGGTTGTAGAGGCCGATGTTGTGATAGCGCACGACCAGCGACGTGGTCTGCGCCGACATGAACTGGTCATCGAAATTGGGCGCCGCATGACAGGCGCTGCACTGCGCCTGCTCGAACACCTGTTTGCCGTGCAGCTCCTGTGCGCTCAGCGTGTCCCTGCCCTGCAGATAGCGGTCGTAGCGGCTGTCGGCCGTGATGAAGGTACGCTCGAAGGCGCTGATGGCCTTGAGGGCATGTTCCCAGGTAATGGGGTCGCCCTGCGCATCGGGGAAGGCCTGCGCAAAGCGGGTGGCGTAGTCCACATCCTTCGCCCCGGCCAGCCGCTTCATGACCTGGTCGACGTTGCCATCGTTCACGCCCATTTCCACCGGCTCGGTGCCGAATACCGGGTTGGGAATCTGCCGCTCCAGCGTCAGCAGCGATGGATTGGCCCACGTCTGCGTGGCGTGATACGCCACGTTGCCCAGCCCCATGGCATTGCGCGGATGCTTCTGGCCGGTAATGCCGGTGGGGCGGTCCTTGCCATCGGCAAAGGCCCTGGCCTGCTCGTGACAGCCCCCACACGACAGCGTGCCGTCGCCCGACATGCGTTTGTCGTAAAAGAGGTAGCGGCCCAGCGCCACCTTGGCCTCGTTCATGGGGTTGTCGGCCGGCACGCGCAGCGGCGGCATGTGCGGCGGCAGGTTCCACACCCAGGCATCGGGCGCGGTATAGGCCGGGTAATTCCAGTTGAACACGGTGGGCGTGCCGCGCGGCGTGGCATTCTGGCTGCCACTGCCACTGCCACTGCCACTGCCACTGCCATTTTGCGCCGGCGGGCTGCCGCCGGAGGAACCCCCGCAGCCCCAGCACGGCCAGGGGCAGCCACCACGCCCAGCGCCATGGTCACTGCAGGGCAACCAGCGCCCCACCACCTGCCAGACACCCGGCGTCTGCTGCCCGTCCACCGTCCGTCCCTCCGTTTACTGGCCGTTGACGGCCTTCAGCACGCTCTGCGTCTTGCCGGCCACGGGCAGGCCCGTACCGCTGCCATCGGCCTTCCAGTCCAGCGCGAGGAATTCGAACGGCTTGGCGCAGCCGGCCGAGGTTGCCCCGACATGCAGCCACCGGCCCCTTCGGCCTTGCTGGCAATGTCATAGTTGAAGAGCGCGTGGGCATCGAAGGCCACCACCTGTTTGGTGGGATCGAAACCGTTGAGCGTGACCGTCAGGCGGTTCGGTGCCTTGCAGGACGAAATGGGCGTGCCATTGGCCGGGTCGCCCACACAGCCGGTGGAGCCCAGGTGCATGCGGATTTCGCCGTCGTCGGCCTTGCCGTTCTCCACATCGGCCGATTCCCACGGGGTGGGGTCGGCCGCCGTGTTCTGGCCGAATTCGATTTTGGTGAACTTGCGGCCACCCGCCAGTTCCACGACATGCCCGGGTGCACGGAATTCTGCAGCAGCCGCGGGGTGGAAGCGTCGGCCGTGTTGAGGTGATTCAGCTCGAACGGCACACCCACCGTCATTTCCACGCCGGTGTAGGGAGCCTGCCGCCACGGTACCCTCGATGGTGTCGTTGGTCTCGACCGTGCCATCACACTCGCCCACGCCTTTCTGCTCCAGGTCGATGAGACTCAGCGTGGTGTTGCCGTCGGTGCTGGTGTAGTTGTAGTCGTTGGCCTGCTTGAGCTTGAGCGGTACCTTCGTGCCATCGGCCCTGATCAGGTTGACATTGGCGATGTAGAAGCGGAAGTCCTCCATCTTGACGCTGCGCAGCTTGGTGCCCCAGGGCCAGCGAGTTGGCGCAGGAGATTTTTCGCCACCATTGTAGGCAGCAAACTTCAGGGCCACGTCACCATTGGCATTGGTCTGCCAGGGCGGTACTGCCCGATCCGCCACTGCTGGTACCGGGCGTGCTGCTGCCACCGCTGCTGCCTCCACAGGCAGCCAGGCCAACGGCACAGGCCAGCAGCACACCGGCGCAGACGGGGGTTCTGGAAAAAGCGTTTCATCGGAAAAACTCCTTACTCGAAAAGGGAAAGGGAAAGGCATCAGAGAAAACCAGAAAAGCACACGGGCCACGCACACCAGTGCGTGTCATGAACGCGTTCGCGCCCGCGCTGGCCGCAGCCGTGTGCCGACGAGGCCCCACGCAGGCAAGGCTGACCGCCCTGCCACGCGGGGCAGCATCGTCAGACAGCCATGCCGTCGCGCGACGACATGAACGGGAAACTGCGCAGGTGCGCACAGGGCTGCTAGGGAACACCCGCGCACGCAGGCGGCCCCATGGCGAAAAACGGGAAAAAGACAGAACAGGAAAGAACCGGAAGGTCAGCCGGGCCAGCCAGCGATGACGGTTGCTGCAATGCCGCATGTCGGTACCTGTATTGAAGGCGAAACCGCGTGCCCCTGGGCAGATGCACGGCCGCCGTGTGTCCCCTTGGGAACCCCTGTCACGGGCACGGCCGATGCAGGTGCAGCGGCCGCGAGATCAGGGATTACCCTTGGAGCATGTTCACGACACGCGCCAGAGCGCGCATGAACATGCCCTGATACCGACCCTGCGCTGGCACATCGAATGCGCACCGGGCGCAGACCGGTACTTTGCTCCTTTTCATTATATACAGCGCACCGATGAAATTCGCGACCAAACTGGCAAATGGTCTGTATCAAAAACCGATATTTGCGCAGCTGTCGGTACAGATTTGATGGATATCAATTTAGCGGCCCTGGTTTCAACGAAACCGAACCAGTTTGCCCGGCAAAATGGGCATTTCCGGGCTGTGGCCAGCATGACGCGTACACGGTCGCCGTCTTTTTCAAACCACGACCGGACCACGATCCAGCGGTTTTCGCCGTTACTGAATTGTGGTTCATTTATTCCCCCGGCCCACGGGTTCCCCGACTCACGGTCGGAACCATTGTTCCCGTAAACCGAAATACACGGTCACTGGATCCGCCGAATCGCGTTCACCCTCTGGAGGATTCGCGAATTCATGCGTCCCCGCGGGGAGACCGCTGAGGACGGGCAGGCACGGCCGGGACAGGGGCCATTCGCCCCCGCGCCGGATGGCTCTGCAAAAATCCCGCTGCCCCCTTCCTGGCTCCCGCCAGCCGGACTGCCTCAGAACCGGTAGGTCAATCCCACCATGTACGTGCGTCCCGGTCCGGGCATGGCCACGCCCCAGGGCACGCTGTTGAGTGTCGTGGTGTTGCCCTGGCCGACCCAGGCTTCACCCCGGTCAGCGTGTAGCGGCGGTCGAGCAGGTTCTCGATGCCAAAAGTCAGCCCCACCATGCCGATGATGAGACGGTTGCGCCAGTGGATCAGGCCATAGCCCGGCGTACGGACTTCGTTGCGCACGGCGGACAGCCGCTTTCTGGGCTGCACCCTCCCATTCCAGGGTGTTGCGCAGGCCCAGGCGGTCGTCGGACCAGTTCATTTCCAGGGCCAGACGCAGGCGGCCCGGCATGACCCCGTACAGGTTGTCGTCGGTCACGTCGTTGCGGCCACGCATCCACGACAGCTGGCCGTGCACGACGAAGGCATCGCCCAGTATTTTCCGGTCGCCCAGGCCACGATGGACGCGCAGGTCCATCCCGTGGGTGCTGGCATTCTGGTTGACGGCACGCGGCATCACGAACCGGCCGGTGGCGTCGGCATTGCCACTGCCACACTGGTCTTCCACGCAGCGCGCACATCCACGTGGTTGCGGATGCGGGAGGCCCAGGCGGTCACGCTCATCCCCAGCGCATCGGTCCCGGTCGGGTCTTCCCAGCTGGCGGTGGCGCTGATGGTGTTGGCCACTTCGGGCTTCAGGGCCGGGTTGCCGACGAAACCGTTGCCATCGCCCGGCAGTCCAGCCACACCCGCGGCCAGTGCACTGGTGGACCAGCCGTAGCGTTCGGCCAGGCTGGGCGAACGGGTGGCGCGGGCAAGGCCCAGCTCGTAGCGGTGGCCCATGCGCGGCGCGTAACTGGCCAGAGCCGAGAAGTCACCGTGGTTGTCGGTGGTCTCACGGGTCGCGGCGTTGAAGGCGGCGGCATCCGTGGCCCAGCCATCCAGCGGCCCCGTGGCGCTGACGGCACCGGCGCGGGTGGTCACCCGGGTGTAGCGTACCCCGACCAGCGTGCTCCAGTCGGCATTCCAGTTGCGCTCCCATTCGGCAAAACCGCCCACGCGCTCGCGCCGGCCGTCGTCGAGGGTCCAGACGGTGTTCCGGGCAGCAGCAGTCTGCCAGCCGGTATCCTGTTTTTCGGACAGGCCCTCCACGCCAAGGCGCAGGATGTCACGGCTGCCCTGCATCACGTCGGCCTGCACGCGTACGCCGTCGGTGGTGCCTTCGTTGCGGGCACGCAGACCATCGGTGCGCAGGGCACGATCACGGCCGGTATCCAGGTGATTGCGGATGCGCTGGTGCCAGACACGGGCTTTCAGGTCGCCCCAGCCATACATGCCACGGTAACGCAGACCGGCCATGCCGGCTTCGCTGTCGGTGAGGTCCAGCCGCTGGGTGGGCAGCCCCTGGAAGGGCACACTTTCCCAGCCGATCTCGGCTTCCAGCATGTGTGTGCCGGCCGTCCAGGCGGCCGCCAGCTGGTGATGCTGGGCGCGGAAGCTGCTGGAGCCGATTTCATCGGCACGCAGTACCGGGTTGCCGTCACGACCGGCCCCGGCGGCCTTGAAGTTGCCGCCCGCCCGGACATTCTGCGAGCGGGCCCAGCCGCCCTGGTAGCGCAGGCCGAGCGTGTCGGTGGCATAGTAGGCCCCGTACAGAAAATCGATGCCCTGGCCGTTGGTACGGTAGTGGGCGCCCCAGTGGCCACCGGACAGCGGGCCACTGGGGCCATCGGCAAAGCGCGGACCGGCGGTTTCGATGACGATGCCGCCGCCGATGCTGTCACCACCCACGCTGACCGGCGCCACCCCGGGCCAGGCGTAGAGCCGGCGCACGCGCTGCGGGTCCAGATGGGACAGGACCGGGTTCAGTGCCCGCACGGGCACGCCGGTCACGTCCTGGTCATCGATCACCAGCCGCAGGCGGTCAGCCCCCAGGCCCCGGATGAACGGCAGCGACGACAGGCCCACCCGCCCCCTGCAGGTGCACTTCCGGCAGGTCGGCCAGCAGACGGGCGCCATCGGACGTATCGAGTGACGACGCAGGAAACGGTTGACGGCGTGGGCCTCGGGCACGCCTCCCATGCCATCGCCTATCGGGTCCACTCGGCGCAATTTCGTACAGGCCCACGCTGCGCAGGTTCTGCATCGGCGGCAGGGCACGCGACGGCCACAGCGGCACGGGTACGGCATCGACCCCGTCAGCATCCGCTCCCGGAAAAATTCCCCGTGTGCTGGCCATCATGAAGTTCCCCCGGTGGGAGAAATTGTCGTGACGGCGGGGGCCCGTCAGGACGGGAATGCCTGCAGCAGCCTCCGGCCCGGCCATGAGTTCCCCAGTGCCGCCGGAATCCGCCCCATCCTGGGTGTGTGCCCAGGCGGGCGTCATCATGGCGCCGATGGCGGCTGCCAGCAGGCTGAGCTTCATGTGTCTGTGCACGGCATACCCCTGCAATGCCATCGTGGGCGGAGCCCTGCGGCCCCGGGCACGCATCACGAATCCGTTCGTTACCGCACACCCGTACCGCGGGATCCCATGAAAAACCGCGGCCAAAAATCGCGGCCCCTCACACGACAATGCCGGGAGGCAGCGTCGATCGCGGCATGACGCTACAGTCGCGCCAGCACCTTCATACGGCGGCATCTGCCGGCGCAGCCGGAGCAGTCGTGCGACGGCTTTCCTGTTCGATGCGGGCCAGCACCTCGTCCAGACGCTGGTTGGCCCAGTCGTTGCCGATCTGGCAGGTACCGGCATACTCGTGGCCACCCCCGCCATAGCGGGTGCACAGGCTGCCGATGTCCACACGGGACGTCGTGTTGAAGATCGACCGGCCCAGCGCAAACACGGTGTTGGCCTTCTCGCGGCCCCACATGATGTGCAGCGACATCGTGGCGTTGGGGAACAGCGCGTAGACCAGGAAGCGGTTGGCGGCGTAGATGGTCTTTTCGTTGCGCAGGTCCAGCACCACCACATCGCCCTGCATGTACGCACAGCGGCGCAGCTGTTCGATGGCACGGGACTCGTGCTCGTGATAGCAGCGCACGCGCTCGGCCACATCCGGCAGGGGCCAGGATGCGATCGATGTCCATCGAACGGCAGGCATCCACCAGCATCATCATCAGCTGCAGGTTGGAGATGCGGAAATCATGGAACCGGCCCAGACCGGTACGCGGGTCGCACAGAAAGCCCAGCAGCGTCCAGTCACGCGGATGCAGCACATCGGCCAGCGTATAGGCAGCACTGCCGGCCTTGTCGGCCGCTGCCAGCATGGCGGCGGAAAAATGCGGAAAAACGCGCCTCGCCCCAAAGTGGTCGTGAATGACGCGCGACACCGAGCGCTCACCCACCCCCCATGACGAGGTTGCTGTAGCCCACGCGGGGCAGCGTGCGTGCCCCGGGGCCTCGATAGTCGAACACCCTGGCCGGCGGTGGCCACATAGGGCAGGTTGACCAGCATGTCGTGGCGGCCGACCGGCACCTTCCCGTCCTGCACGTCCTGGGGTGCACGAACAGGACGGAATCGACCACGCCGATGTCACGCAGCATGGCCGCGCTGACCAGACCATCGAAATCGGAACGGGTAATCAGTCGGAAGGGATGTTCGGTTCGCATGGGGTACACCTGCTCCAGGGAGTGCGCCCTGCGGCCCGAGGCGGGAGGCGGCGCAACCAGAGCCGGCGGTATCTGCCTCCGCCCGCAGGCTGCCTGCCCCTGCCCGACTTGCGGCCTTCCCGCGCCTACCAGCGGCAACGGCTGCCGTCATCCCGCGGCGTGCCCGGCCGTTGCTGCATCATCGGTTCGCCAAAACCCGCAGCATTGTGCCAGTCAGGAAAATCCGGACGACACCCACGAGCGGGCCGCCCCCTCAGTACGTGTTCGCGCGTGTCATCGGGCGCTCGCGAGGACGAATGAAGTCCATGACACGCGCCATGGCGTCAGGGTTTGCCCGCAGCCCGGGCCTGTCATGGCCGGGCGGCGTTTAAGATGGAAGGCATGTACGAAGACGCCCTGCCCCATCCCCCTGCCCCCGCGGCACCGCCCGGCACCCTCGATGCCGACAGCCTGCCGGCCACCCTGGCCCGCACCATGCTGGCCGGCTTCAACCGGCACTATGCGCTCTTTCGCTACAACGCCCAGCAGGCCAAGGCGTGTTTCGAGAATGCGGCCTGGCACACCATGCGCCGGCTGGCCTCCGAGCGGATCACCTTCTACGACCAGCGGGTGCGCGAAGCCGTGAAACCTGCGCAGCCAGTTCGACACCGACAACCTGGCCGACGACACCTGGGCGGAGGTCAAGCAGTATTACGTGCTGCTGCTGGCCGGGCACCAGCAGCCCGAACTGGCCGAGTCCTTCTTCAACACGGTCAGCACCCGGCTGCTGCACCGGCAGTATTTCCACAACGACTTCATTTTTCGTGCGCCCGGCCGTGTCCACCGAGCACCTGGACGCCACGCCCCCTCCTTCCGGGTCTACTACCCCGGCACGTCCCCCTGAAGCAGGTGCTGCGGCAGGTGATCATCGACCTGGGCCTGGCCTGCGGCTACCAGGGACATCGAGTCGGACCTGCAGCAGGTGGTGGATGCCGCCCCGGCCTGTTCGGCCCGGACACGTACCGGGGCATGGACTGCCAGGTACACGCTGCGTTCACTCTTTTTCCGCAACAAGGGTGCCTACCTGATCGGCCGGATCATCAATGACGGCGAGGTGCAGCCCTTCGCGCTGCCGCTGCTGCGCGCGACTCCCGCGGGCATGTGTTCATCGACACGGTGCTGCACCAGCACGATCACATCGAGGGGCTGTTCAATTTCTCGCGGGCGTATTTCATGGTGGACATGGCCCGTGCCCTCGGCCTATGTGCGCTTTCTGCGCACGTTGATGCCCACCAAGCCCGAATCCGAGCTGTACACCATGCTGGGCCTGCACAAGCAGGGCAAGACGCTGTTTTTCCGCGACCTGCTGCAGCACCTGCACGAATCGACCGACGCCTTCATCATCGCGCCCGGCATCAAGGGGCTGGTGATGGGCGTGTTCACGCTGCCCTCGTTCCCGTTCGTGTTCAAGTACATCAAGGACGTGCGCCGCAAGACATCACCCGCAGATACATCGAGGACCGCTACCAGCTGGTCAAGAACCACGACCGGGCCGGCCGGATGGCCGATTCGTGGGAATATTCGGATGTGCCCTTCCCCGAAACCGGCTCTCGCCGGAACTGCTGGCCGAGCTGCAGCAGACGGCGCCTTCCCTGCTGACCGACGAGGGCGACCGCATCATCATCCGCCACCTCTACATCGAGCGCCGGATGACACCGCTCAACCTCTATCTGAAACCGCCTCCGAGGCCGAACGGGAGCACGCGGTGAACCAGTACGGCATGGCCATCCGCAACATGGTGTCGGCCAACATCTTCCCCGGCGACATGCTGTACAAGAACTCGGCGTGACCCGCCAGAACCGGGTGGTGTTCTACGACTACGACGAAGTGGTCTACCTGACGGAATGCAATTTCCGCAAAGGTACCCGAGCCTCGCACCCCTCGAAGACGAGATGGCCTCCGAACCCTGGTACCCAGTGGTCTCAACGACGTGTTTCCGGAAGAGTTCGAAACCTTCCTGCTGGGCAACCCGCGGTACGCAAACCCTTCATGAAATACCACGCCGAGCTGCTGGACCCGGCCTGGTGGCAGAACCAGCAGAAGCGCATCGAGGCCGGCATTCTGGACTGACATCTTTGCCTACCCGCGCCGGCTGCGGGTTTGCGCGCGACGACAATGGTGCCATCACGCCTGCCGCCGCCACCGGCAGCCTGGCCGGCTAAAAGTCCCGCACTGGCCCCAGCCCTGTGCTGACGGGGCGCCGTGCACGGGCAGGGGCACGTCCCGCCTGGCAACCGGCACGCCGCGTCATGGTGCCCGTCATGGCGACGTGCATCAGATCATGCGCAGCAGAATCTCCCCCACCCGGTGGTCGGCCTGCTTGCGCACCACCAGATTGGCCCGTCTCGCGGGTGGGGCGATGTTCTCGCGCAGGTTGCGCAGGTTGATCTCCCGCCAGATGTCGCTGGCCATCTGCAGGGCCTCGGCCTCGGTCAGGTCCCGTAGTGATGGAAGTAGGAGTCCGGCCGGCGGAACACGGTCTGCTGCAGCGACAGGAAACGCCGCTGGTACCATCGTTCGATATCGGATTCTTCGGCATCGACGTAGATGGAGAAGTCGAAGAAGTCCGACACGGTGACACTGGCCCGCGGCGCGCCGGCCCCCCGCTCGGCTCCCCAGGTCTGCAGCACGTTGAGCCCTCGAAGATCAGCACGTCGGGCTGCTCTACCCGCTGCACGACGTTGGGCGGGATGTCGTAGGCCTGGTGCGAGTACACCGGTGCCTCCACCACCGCCTTGCCCGCCTTCAGGGCGGCCAGGAAGGCGATCATCCGCCGGCGGTCGTAGCTCTGCGGAAAGCCCTTGCGCTTCATCAGCCCGCGCGCCTGCAGCACGCTGTTGGGATGCAGAAAGCCGTCGGTGGTGACCAGGGCCACCCGGGGATGGTCCGGCCAGCGGGCCATCAGCGCCTGCAGCACCCGGGCAAAGGTGCTCTTGCCCACCGCCACGCTGCCAGCAATGCCGATGACGTAGGGGCGCACCCCCACCAGCCGGCCGAGAAAATCGTCGCGCACCCCCGACAGCGCCTGGGCCGACCGGAAGTGCAGGTTGAGCAGCCGCGACAGCGGCAGGTAGATATCCACCACCTCCTGCAGCGACACCTCGTCGTTGACGCGCGCAGGGCGATCAGCTCGAGCTCGGACAATGTGAGCGGCGTGCTGGAGCGCAGCCCGGCCCAGTCGGCCCGGCTGAAGCGCTCGTAGGTTGCAAAGTCATCCACCGCGGCACGACGCACCGGGTGGTCCTGTTTCCCGCTACCGTCTCCGTTCGGCACAGTGCCTACCTTCTCTTCCTGACTCACGCAAAGCTCCTCACCGCCCTCTGGCATGGCGCGATGATACCGGCCCCGGGCCATCCGGGCAGAGCCGCGATGGACATGGCGGGACTGCCCTGCCCACGACGCTGACCGAAGGAGCAATCCCGCCCCCACGGTGCCGAACGAATGGGCGATCCTGCCCGCAGTGCCGCCTGACGACGCCAGAACGCATGGGCAATCCCACCCGACAGTCGTGCCGCCTGACGCCATCCGCACGAACCAGCGGCTGACGCCCCCCCCGTTTCACCACACTTCATCCGTAATCAATTTCGACACTGACGCAAAACTGCGACACCTGTAAACAGTACCTGTAAGCAGAGAACAACGGCCAAGGATTCAGCCGCTTGACGAAAAAGCCGAAAAGCATGCGGTTTACAAGGCGATGGGATTCATTACTTATTAACATAGAGATACATGCTTAAATCAAAAGTTACGGCCATAGGGTCACATTGGCCTGATCATTCTGTTGGAATCACGCCCCGTCTGCAGGCTAGAGTATCGGCCCGGCGGCTGTTTTCGACAGACACGCCGGTCCGGTGACTGCCCGGGGCTGTGCGGCAGTGCTTCTGGACCGATCTGCAACACAAACGACCCTTTTTGCCATGTCCACGATCCGCTTCCTGTTTGTTCTGGCGCTGGCCAGTTTTTCTGGCCGGCTTGCCGCCATCCGTACTGGCGGTCTGCCGCCTGCTCCCGACAAGGCGCCCAAGCACAACTACATCTACCAGATCGGCCCGGGTGACGAGCTGGACATCAAGGTCTGGCGCAACCCCGACCTGTCGGTGAAGGTGCCCGTGCGCCCCGACGGCAAGATCACCGCGCCGCTGATCAAGGACATCGTGGCCGTGGGCAAGACCCCGCAGGTTCTCGGCAAGGAAATCGAGGAGAAACGGCCACCCACATCCGTGACCCGAGCGTGTCGGTGGTCGTGACCAAGATCGTCGGCGACCCGCTGTCGGTGGTGCGCGTGATCGGTCAGGCCCAGAGCCCGGGCGCCGTGCCCTACCAGAACGGCATCACCCTGCTGGACGTGATGACCAAGGCCAACGGTCTGACCCGCAAGGCAGCCGGCAACCAGGCCATCCTGATCCGTGCCGTGAGAACAACAAGCAGTACCGGGTACGCCTGGAAGACTCTGCTCAAGCGGGGCGATCCGAGTGCCAACGTCGAGATCGCCCCGGGTGACCTCGATCATGATCCCGGAAAGCCTGCTGTAACCGCCCACTGGCCGCTGGCGCCGCCCAGACTGGCGCCAGCGCACCGGCACCGTCCATACTGGCGGTGCCCAAACCCACCTTCTGCGCAGCTGTATGCTTGACTTTCTGAAGTCCTACAAAAACCTACCTGTCCGGGCTGTGGAAGTACCGTGTCTCCGGGCTGGTCGCCACGCTGATCTGTGGCGTGCTGGGCATCATCCTCACGGTGGTGCTGCCCGGCAACTACGAGGCGACGGCGCGTGCCTACGTCGACACCAAGTCGATCCTGCAGCCGCTGATGCAGGGGCATGACGGTCCAGCCCGACGTGCAGGGCCAGATCCAGATGATGGCGCGCACACTGGTCAGCCGCCCGAACCTGGAGGCCATCGTGCAGGCCACCGGGCTCGACCGTGAGGTCAAGACCCAGAAAGACCGCGAAGCCCTGCTGCAGACGCTGGAAAAGAACATCAAGTTCAGGCCGGCCGGTGGCACCAACTTCTACAGCCTCGAGTACCGCAACCCCGACCAGCAGACCGCCCTGAAGGTGGTGAACCTGCTGCTGGAGACCTTCGTGAAGGCTGCCCGCACCGGCAAGACCAGTGACACGCAGCACGCGGTGGACTTCATCGACCAGGGAGATCACCAAGGCCAAGGGAGACCCTCCTCAAGACCGAGACGGCGCTGAAGGAATTCAAGATCCAGCACATCGAGGTGATGCCCAACCTGGCGCAGGACTACGTAGCCCGCTCGGCCGACATCCAGCGCGAGCTGCAGACGGCCCGCCTGGAGTACCGGCAGGCCGTCAACTCCCGCAGCGCCATCCGTGCACGGCTGGAAGCCATTCCCGAATACGTGCCGGCCGGTGGCAGCCAGACGGACGGCGGCGGCAGCGAAACGAGCGCCGGCTGGAAGCCGCCCGCAAGAAGCTCGATGACCTGCTGGTACGCTACACCGACGCCCACCCGGACGTGATCAACACCCGCAGCACCATCCGCGACCTGGAACGCGAGCTGGTGCGCGAATCAACCGCCCGGCCGACCCGCGTCCGGGCCGGGGCAGGTGCCCAACCGCCTGTACCAGGAGATGTCCATCGCCATGGCCGAGGCCGATGCCAAGGTGGCCTCGCTGGCTGCCCGCGTCTCCGAGGCCGAAGCCCAGTCCAAGCGTGCCCGCGAGATCGCGCTGGCCATTCCGAAGGTCGAGGCCGAATACATCCAGCTCAACCGCGACTACGACTCCAACAAGCAGAACTACGAGAAGCTGCTGCAGCGCCGCGACGCCGCCCGTCTGGCCGGCAGCATCGAGGAAAACACCGGCTCGCGCGAGTTCCGCGTGGTCGATCCCCGCGGGTGAGCCCGAAACCCGTGTCGCCGAACCGGCCGCCGCTGCTGGTGGGCACCCTCGTGGTGTCGATCATCCTCGGTCTGGCCGTGGCGCTGGTGCGCGAGCTGGCCAACCCGGCCTACTACGAGCCCAACGCCCTGAAGGCGGCCACCAACGTGCCGCTGTTCGGCGCCATCACCCGCTACCGCGATGACGCCACCCTGCGGGCAGACCGTCGCAAGTCGATGCGCTTCATCTCGGTCTGCGCCCTCTACACCACGGTCATCGTGCTGCTGATCCTGTTCTACGTGATCGACGGTGGCCAGCTGTCCGAGCAGCCTCCCGTGACTTCCGCCACCCAGAGCCAGCAGGTGAACTCGCATGAACAAGCGCCTCATTCACCGCGCCATGCAGAAGATGGTGGACCAGAACCCGTCACGTCCGCTGCCGGTGACCACCACGATCCTGCCGGGCGGCCCCCATACCGTGTCCGGGCCAACCACCACGATGATCGGTACATCACCCGAGGCCGACGAGGCCATGGCCGCGCGCATCCGTGCCGACATCGCCCGGGCCCAGCTTCTGCGCGAGCAGCGTGAGCAGCAGCGCCAGCAGTCGGGTCAGTCCTGGAGCAGCAGCCACGGCCAGACGGCGCAATCCCATGGCACTGCCCATGAACAGGCCACCGAAGTGCCGGTGCTGACCGAATACACCACGGCCAGCCCGCCAGCAGGGGCATGGCGGGCAGCACGGGCACGGCAGGCAGCCAGGGCACGGCCGGTGGCGCGGGCATGGCCGGGGGTTCAGGCACGCCAGGGTTCGGCGCAGCCCCGGCCGTCCGGCTCGCCCATGGAAGCCCTGCCGCTGGCCCCTACCGTCCCGGCGTTGGCCACCACGAGCTGACGCTGGACTTCGACCGGCTGAAGGAAAAAGGGCTTCCTGACCCCCGACGACAAGACCGCCAAGATTCACCAGGAGTTCCGCCTGGTCAAGCGCCGGCTGCTGGACAACGCCTTCGGCCGCCTGCGGCCGGTGGTGGACAACGGCCGGCTGATCATGGTGACCAGTTCGCTGCCCGGCGAGGGCAAGACCTTCTCGTCGATCAACCTGGCCATCAGCATTGCCATCGGCGGCGAGCACCCGGTGCTGCTGGTCGATGCCGACATCGCGCGTCCCAGCGTGTCGAACACGCTGGAGCTGGACATTCCGGACGAGATCGGTCTGGCCGACTATCTGGACGATCCGTCCATCCCGGTCACCGAGCTGCTGCGCCCCACCTCGCTGCCCGGGCTGACGCTGCTGCCGGCCGGCCACCCGAAGCACCGTCCGGTGGATCTGCTGGCCTCCGGCAACATGGCCCGGCTGGTGGAAGAACTCAGGACGCTGCTGCCGCACCACGTGATCGTCTTCGACAGCCCTGCCGCTGCTGCCCGTCACCGAGACCCGCTCGCTGTCGGCCCTGGTGGGACCAGGTGATGCTGGTGGTGGCCGCCGGCGAGACCCCGCGCACCGCCGTCAACGAATCCCTCCTGCAGCTGGAAAACTGTCCGGCTGTCGGTCTGCTGTTCAACAAGGCCCCCTGTTCAGCCCAAGGCACCTGCCTACTACGGATACTGAGATGTACAAATCATTCTTCGGGTTGAAGTCCAAACCGTTCCGCCTCAATCCGCACCTGCGCTTCCTGTTCAACAGCGAGGCCATCCAGCGCGCCGTCAATACGCTCAAGTACGGCCTGTACCAGCGCGAGGGCCTGGTGCCGCTGACCGGTGCCCCGGGCTGCGGCAAGACGATGCTGATCCAGAACATCAGCCGTCGCCTGCCCGACGCCGGCATCCAGGTGTTCACGCTGGCCACCCCCAAGGCCGATGGCCACTCGCTGCTGCAGCAGATCTTCCTGGCCCTGGGCCTGGAGCTGCCTGGCCGGGCCGACACCGCCCAGCTGCTGCACGACCTGCAGAAATACCTGCTGGGTGAAGTGCAGGCCAACCGCCGGCTGCTGCTGGTGATCGACGAGGCCCACAACCTGGACGACGATGCGCTGGAAGTGGTGCGCCTGCTGTCGGACATGCAGCTCAACGGCAACCTGCTGCTGCAGATCTTCCTGGTGGCGCAGCCGGTGCTGCGTGCCCGGCTGGCCGCACCGCGGCTCGATGCCCTGCGCCAGCGCTTCCTGGTCACCGACCATATCGATGGCCTGACCGCCGAGGAAGTGCCCCAGTACATCCAGAAACGGATGGAGCAGGCCGGCTGGCAGGGCGAGACCCCGTTCGATGCCGAGGCCCTGCAGCGCATCCAGCTGGCCACCGGCGGCAATCCGCGCCAGATCAACATCCTGTGCGAGCGGTTGCTGACGCAGGCCTACGTCGAGGAAAAAGACCCGTGTTTCCGTGCAGGGACGTGGACAACACGCTACAGGACATGGAAGACGAATGGCGCACCGCCGGTGACGAGGCCCCCGTGGTGGCATCCACCGCCAGCAGCCAGCTGCGCGAGCAGGACCGGCGCCTCGATGCGCTGGAAGCCGCGCTGAACCAGATCTCCCAGGTGACCAACACGATTCTGGTGCGTCTGGACGCACTGCGGCAGGAATGAACCCCGCTTCCTTCCGGACCGGCGGCTATGCTGAGCCGGCTGGCCGCCCATTTTTCGCGCTACTCGCTCGCCAGCCTGCTGGTCACGCTGGCGAGCATCGTTTCGTTCCCTGTTTCACCCGCATCTTCCCGGTGGCCGATTACGGCATGATGAGCCTGATCGGCGTGCTGGTCACGGCCACGGCGGCCGTGGGCAAGCTGGGGCTGCAGCAGGCGGCCCTGCGCTTCTACAGCGAGGTGCGTGCCGGCCAGTCGCCCTGGTCGCTGCCGCAGTACGAGGCCACGGTGTACATGGGCCTGGCCGGTTTCGGCACCGCCACGGCCCTGCTCTGGATGGGTGGCCTCTCCGTACTGCCCGACTCCCTCTTCTCTTCCCCCGAAAACCATCATCTGCTGTATCTGGTGGCACCGCTGGCGCTGCTGCAGTGTCTGTCCAGCTCGGTGGTCAACCAGCTGCGGGCGCGCGAGCTGAGCGGCGTGCTGTCGCTGTATTCGGTGGTGCAGCGCTACATGGGTCTGGCGCTGATGCTGCTGGCGCTGCTCTACGTATCCACCACGCTGTGGGGCTTCTACGGCGCGCAGATCGTGTCGGAAACCCCTGTGTCTGGTGGTGCTGGCCGGCTGGTTCTTCCGGCGCGAACCGTGGTCGCCCCGCGATTTTTCCATGCCGCTGCTGCAGGTGCTGCTGCGCTACAGCCTGCCACTGGTGGCCATGGAGCTGTCGTCGGTGATGCTGAGCCTGGGCGACCGCGTGCTGATCCAGCGCATGCTGGGTTCGGAATGGCTGGGGGTCTATTCGGCACCGTACAACCTCTGCGACTATATCGGCGCCGTGCTGGTGACGGCCTTCACCGGTGCGGTCACGCCCATGGTGCTGCGCCTGTGGGCCGACGAGGGCGAAACCGCCACGCAGAAATTTCTGCAGCGGGTGTTCCACCTGTATCTGCTGTTTGCCATTCCGATGGTAGCCGGCGTGTCGGCCGTGTCCGAACCGCTGCTGGCGCTGGTGGCCTCCGAGAAGTACCGTGCCGGCGCGGCCATCATCCCGTGGGTGATCGGCGGTGTGGCGCTGCAGGGCTCTTCCCGGTCACGTCGGCCGGCCTGCAGATCCGCAAGCGTTCCGGGCTGGTGCTGCTGTCGATCCCTGTCGGCCGCCGGGCTGAACGTGGTGCTCAACCTGCTGCTGATCCCGTTCCTAGGCATCGAGGGGGCGGCCATCGCCACCCCTGCTGGCCTACGCGCTGATGAACGCCCTGGCGGCCTGGCAGGGACGCGCCACGGTACCGGTTCGCCCGGAGTGGCGCCGTGTGCTGGCCTTCACGGTGGCGGCCGGGGTGATGTACGTGGCACTGGGATACATCCATTTCGACCGTGATCTGCCCACCCTGGTCGTGCGCATGGCCGTGGGCGCCGTCATCCACGCTGTGGCCGTGCTGGCACTGGATGCCGAGGCCCGCGTGATGGCCACCCAGGTACTGGCGCGGTTCGGGCTGGGGCGTGGCAGGGGAACGAAACAGGGGTAGCCACACACCACAGCAGATCGCAGCGCAACGCAGGAAAAACCCAAGTCATGAAACCGGTGACCGTATTGATGTACCACGCCATCGTCGATGGCGCGGAAACTGGAGCCGACCCGCACTACAGCGTGTCACCGGCCGTTTTCCGGCACCAGCTGCAGCTCATCCTGCAGCACGGCGGCCGGGTGTCCGGCATCCGGCAGGCCCTGTCAGCCTGTCATCGCCGATGCTCATCCCGTCTGCCTGACCTTCGATGATGGCCAGCGGAGCAATCTGGCCGCCGCGGAAGAAATCGCCCGCGTGGGCGGCAGCGCCGAATTCTTCGTCAATCCGTCGATGGTGGGCCAGCCGGGCTTTCTGGACTGGCCGGCCCTGCGCGAGATGGCGGCCATGCGTGCATGTCGATCCAGTCGCACGGCATGCATCACCGCTATCTGGACCAGCTCTCGCCGGCCGAGGTGGCGCCGAGCTGGCCGACTCGAAAGCGGCCATCGAGGACGCCATCGGGCAGGCTGTCGTTATTTACGCACCAGCAGGCGGCCGGATGCCTGACGATTTCCTGTCGATGGCGCATAGTATCGGTTACGAGACAGTGTGCTCGTCCCGTGTGGGCATCTGGCGGCCTGCCAGCCGTCCCGTGCCGGCATCGGCACCGGTATCACAGCCGGGCTCTGCGTCCGCATCTGCGATACCGGCGTCGGTGGGTCAGGTGGTGCAGCCGGACAGACCGGCCGTGACGCGGCATCCGGCCAGTCGGGCCAGGGTGCTGCCGCTCGCGGCCATGGCACTGCAGCAAATGGCCCTGGCGCTGCAGCACATCGACCATGGCGCTGCTGGTGGACAGGCCGAGAAGTGCCGCGGCTGGCCATGCTGCACAACACGGCCGAAGCACGCTTTCTGGCCTGGATCACCCAGCATCCGGCAGAAATGCTGAAGCAGCAGCTGCGCTACCGTGCTGCGGCTGTCGAAGCAGCTGCTGGGCAATGGCGGGCACGAAAGGCTGCGGGCACTGCTGCTGCGCACGCCCCGGACGGACGACACCCCCAAAGACGACTGACTGAGCGCATGAACACCTTCTGGATACTGGTCTACATCATCGCCGCGGCGTGGATGGTGTACACCTACCTCGGCTATCCATGGCTGCTGCGCTGGCAGCTGAAGAAGCTGCAGGGCACCCCAGCGACCGGCAGGGCGCCCGGCCCAGCCAGCGTCGCGGAAAGCACACCAGCCGCCGCAGCGGGAACGAACTCTGCGGCAGGAACGGTGAGCACGGCGGGATACGGACACCGGTACCCGGGCGGCGCTGGCCAGCCCCCCGCCGGCCGCCGGCGCAGCGGACACGGCCAGCGGCACAGACGGCGCTGCGGCACACGATGCCCGCTGCCCGCCATTGCAGTGGTGATCGTGGCGCGCAACGCCGCGCACCTGATCGGCCGCAAGATCCGCAGTTGCCTGGACAGCCATTATCCGGCGGGCCGGATCCGCGTGCTGCTGGCCATCGATGGCGACGACGAGGACACGGCCCGTGCCGCCGAGGCACTGAAACGATCCACGCGTGACGGTGCTGCGTCATGCCCAGCATCGCGGCAAGGCCGCCACGCTCAACGATGCCATCGCCCAGTGTCATGAGGCATTCCTGATCCTCACCGATGCGCGTCAGCGGCTGGACCCCGAGGCCATCCGCCATCTGGTGACTTTCGCTGCAGGCCAGCCCGCTGATGGCGGCTGTCAGTGGCGAACTGCAGTTCGAGCTGAGCGAGGGGATTTCGTCGGTCAGGGGCTGGATGCCTACTGGCGGTATGAAAAATGGCTGCGCCGCACCGAAGGCCAGGTGGCGTCCACCATCGGTATGACGGGGCGCTGTACGGTCTGCGCCGCGCCGCCTTCCGGCCCATTCCGGCCGAGACCATTCTGGACGACGTGCTGATTCCGATGCAGGCTGTGCTGGACGGCTACCGGGCCGGTTTCGACAGCCGCGCCATTGCGTACGATCTGCCCTCGACCTCGATGGCACAGGAAAAGCGCCGCAAGATCCGCACACTGGCGGGCAATTTCCAGCTGATTCAGCTCTGCCCGGCCCTCGTCTCTCCCGCCGCAACCCGGCCTTCGTGGGCTTTTTCTCGCACAAGGTCTGCCGCCTGATCACCCCGGTGGCGCTGGTGCTGATGCTGCTGGCCAGCCTGATGCTCGCGCCGGGCTCATGGTTCTTCGGGCTCAACGTCCTGGGCGCTGCGCTGATCATCGGTGGGGCCGTACTGGCACGGCTGCGTCCGGCCAGCCGGCGCTGGCTGCCGGTGCGACTGGCCAATACCTTCGTGGAAATGCACCTGTTCATCGTGTACGGGTTTGTCGAATTCCTGCGCAACCGCAACCTGCACCGCTGGGGGCTGAAAAATGAACGGCCACGATGCCAGCTCCGGCGTGGCAACCAACCCAGGCACGGCAGCTAACCCGGGCGTGGCAGGACCACAATCAGAGAACCACACACCGCAGGCAGGGGGCCACGCATCACAGTCGGGAGACCATGCCCGGAGCACACACGATCATCCCCGACAGAGCAGGAGCTGGACTCACCAGGGGTCGGGGCACACACCAGACCACACCCGGGTGCTGTATCTGTGTCGCTGTTTCCGTGCTGGTCGGAAACCTTCATCGTACGCGAAATCCACGCGCTGATGCGGCAGGGGTGGAGGTGCGCATCATTTCGCTCAAGCCGCACAGCGAACCGATGGTGCAGCCCGATGCCGAAATCCTGCTGACCGGGTGATCTATCCGCCCTGCCAGCCTTGCCGGCAGCCTGAAGGCGGCACTGCCGAAGGTGCTGGGCCATCCGCTGCAGAGTGTGCGCGAGCTGGCCCCGCTGGTAAAAAGCCTCTGGCGAAAGCCGGACGAGCTGGTCAGGTCGGTGGTGAGCTGGTGGCGCACGCTGACCATGATCGACGCCGTCCGCGCCTTCGATCCGCAGCACCTGCACGCTCACTGGGCCACTCTACCCCAGTTCGGCTGCCCGCATTCTGGCCGGGCGCATCGGACGCCCCTGGAGCTTTCACCGGGCATGCACACGACATTTTCGTGCACGATCAGGATCTGGCCGGCAAGCTGAACCAGGCCGATTTCAGCGTGACCATCTCCGGCTACAACCAGAAGCAGCTGGCCGCGCGCATGATCCCGCGGAACCAGTCACGACTGGCCGTGATCCACTGCGGCGTGCTGCCGGCCGACCTGCCCTATACGGCTGCGGGACGTGAGGCGGCGTACATCGTGGGCGTCGGGCGGCTGGATCCCATCAAGGGCTTCATCCATCTGGTGGAGGCATGCCGGCTGCTGAAGGAACGGGGCACGGCCTTCACCTGCGACATCATCGGCGACGGGCCACTGCGCGACACGCTGCAGCAGGCCATCGACGCCGCCGGCCTGCAGGCACAGGTACGGCTGACCGGCGCCCTGCCACAGCAGGAGGTTCGCACCCGCATCAACCGGGCCACCCTGTTCGTGCTGCCCTCGGTGCTGCTGGCCGACGGCAATGCCGATGGCATTCCGGTCGCGCTGATGGAAGCCATGGCCTGCGGGGCCACGGCCATTTCCACGCGGGTTTCCGGCATTCCGGAACTGATCCATCACGAAGAGAACGGCCTGCTGGTGAGCCCGGGCGACGCCGCCGAACTGGCTGATGCCATGGCCCGCCTGCTGGGCGATGCCCCACTGCGCACACGGCTGGCCGAAGCGGCCCGTCGGACCATCGTGCAGGATTTCGATGCCGACATCGAGGCCGGCAAGCTGCTGGCCCTGATCCGGCGAAAACAGCACACGGCCGCACCTGCCGCAGAAGCAGCACCCTGGCCAGCCCCGTCGCGTCATGCTGATGACCGACGAGATGGAAGTGGGTGGCAGCCAGCGGCAGATCGTGCAACTGGCGCTGGGCCTGAAGGCGCGCGGCGTGACCTGCGCGGTGCTCTACTTCATCAATCCGTCGTTTCTGGTGGAGCAGCCGCAGGCCGCCGGCATCGAGACCATCCGCGTGAACAAGACGGCCCGGGTCGATCCGGGCTTCGTGCGCCGCCTTCGCCAGGCCATTCGCGCGTGGGCACCGGACGTGGTGCACTGCTACTCATTCACCGCCGAACTGTGGGGGCCATTGCCTGCCGGTTGCTGCCGGCCCGCGAGCGGCCGGTGCTGATCAGCTCGGTGCGCGGCACCTACGAGTGGTACGGCCGCAACCAGTGGCGGATGAAACGCTGGGTGAGCAGCCAGTCGGCCAGCATCATTTCCAATTCACGCGAGGGGGCCGAATACGCTGCACGGCAGATGCACTGGCCCATGCACCATTTCCATGTGGTGCACAACGGCGTGTCGGTGACGGAACCGGATGCCGCACGGGTGGACCTGCTGCGCCAGCATTATCTGCAGAATACATTCGACACGCTGGTGCTCTTCGTCGGCCGTCTGGTCGAGCACAAGAACCCGCCCCGCCTGTTGCAGGCCTTTGCGCAGGTGGTGAAGCAGCGGCCGCGTACACGCCTGCTGCTCGCCGGCAGCGGACCGCTGCACGATGCACTGGCCGCGCAGATCGGGCAGCTGGGCCTGCAGGACCATGCCCTGCTGCTGGGCGAGCAGTCCGAGGTACCGGCGCTGATGGAGGCCGCCGATCTGGTGAGTGCTGCCCTCGCTGCGCGAAGGGCTGTCGAACGTCGTGCTCGAAGCCATGGCACTGGGCCGGGCCGTGCTGTCCACACCGGTGGGCGGCATTCCGCAGGCCATCGACAACGGGCGGCACGGGGTGCTGGTGGAGCCCACCGATACCGATGCCCTGGCCCGCGCCCCTGCTCACCCTGATCGACGATCCGGCGTTGCGTGAACGGCTGGGCCGTGCCGCACAGCACAAGGTTCTGGAACAATACAGTCCCCCCGCCATGGTCAGTGCCATGCTGAAGGAGTATTCGCGTGTCAGTCAACGGTAATTTCCTGCTGGTCATCCAGCCGCCGTCTTCCGCGGCGCCGAATGATCGTCCCCTGCCCGCCCTGGCGGACATCACCGCCGGCTGGCCCGGTTCCGAAAGCCATCGCCAGGTGCACCACCACCAGAGCCTGCTGCCCGACGGGCACCGCTTCGACCTGCAGTGGCAGGGGCGAGGGCTGGCACTACATCGGCGATGCCCAGGTGGGTGCGATGGGCATGTCCAACGGTCCCCGGGGGATGATCTGGACGGCGTGCTGCACGCGTGGCTGCAGTCGCGCGAGATGCCGGTGGAACGCTGCCGGGGCCGTTTCCTGCTGGTGTGCTGGGACATCCCCAACGGCATGGTCAATGTGGTGACCGATACCTTCAAGACCTGGCCCGTCTGCTTCAGCCACAGCACCAGCCAGGGTTTTGCGGCCGCCAGCGACATGCGCCTGCTGCTGGCCACGCGGCTGTTCAGCCCGGCACTGTCGAACGAGGGGCCTCTACCACTACCTGAACTTACTACGTGCCGGCGCTCAGTTCGATCTGCCGGTCCGTGCGCAAGCTCTCGGGCGGGCAGCGGCTACGCTGGCGCGATGGCCGCATGGAACAGGGACAGCTGGTGGCAGCTGCGCTACCCCGAAGATCTCGACCTGGGCAGGGAGCGCGCCGCCACCCAGCTGCGCGAGCAGATCATCGAAACGGTGCGCGGCTACCAGCCCGATGACGACCAGCACTGGGGCGCCTTCCTGAGCGGCGGCACCGACAGCTCCAGCATCTGCGGCATCCTGGCCGCCAGCGCCGCGCCGAAGAAGGTGTCGAGCTTTTCCATCGGCTTCACCGAGGAAGGCTATGACGAGCTGGGCTTTGCCGAAATCGCCGCCCGCGCCTTCGACCTCGATGCCCACCAGCGCCGGGTCAGCGAAAGCGAGGCGGCCGAGGTGCTGCCCATCCTCATCAACACCTTCGACGAGCCCTTCGGCAACGCCTCGGCCATCCCCACCTACTACTGCGCGAAGATGGCGGCCGAGGCCGGCAAGGACCTGCTGGTGGCGGGCGACGGTGGCGACGAGATCTTCGGTGGCAACGAGCGCTACCTGAAGGACCGGATCTTCAGCCTCTACTACGGCCTGCCCTCGCCGGTGAAGGGACTGGGCAGCCTGGTGGCGAAGCAGCTGGAAAGAACCGACCAGCGCTGGGCCAACCGCATCCGCAACTTCATCGAACGCGGCAGCCTGCCCAACCCCGACCGTTTCTACACGGACGATTCCTTCGCCTCCGACCATTACGACGACCTGCTCACGCTGTCGTTCCGGGCCACGGTACCGCGCGACACCTCGCTGAACCTGCAGCGCGACATCTGGCGCACCTTCACGGCCTCCAGCGAGCTGCACCGCCTGATGCACCTCGACCTGACGATGGCCATTGCCGACAACGACATCATCAAGGTGACGGGCGCCTGCCGCAGTGCCGGCGTGTCGGTGCGCTTCCCGTATCTGGACCGGAAACTGGTGGAATACACCGCACATTTACCCTGCGCATTACAAATTGCACGGAACGCAAAAACGTGCGCTCTTCAAACAGGCGATGATGTCGATTCTGCCGGAGGAGATCCGGCGCAAGAAGAAACAGGGGTTTGGTCTGCCCGTGAGCCTGTGGATGCGCGGCCAGGGGCCGTTCCGCCAGCTGCTCAACGATACGCTCGAATCGCCCAACGCCCGTCTGCGCGACATCGTTCAGATGGATACGGTGCGGCGCCTGCTGGACCGTCACCAGCGGGGTGCCTGGGATCATGCCAGCGAGCTGTATCAGCTGCTGGTTCTCGAACTCTGGCTGCAGCGCCACGCCCATGACACGCAGAACTGACCTCGCACAACGGGTCTTCGCGATCCTCGACAGCGTCTACCCGTCCACGGGCGGGGGCGGCGCCGAATCGCAGGTGGGTACGCTCACCCGGTGGCTGGCCGAACAGGGCATTCCCAGCACCATCGTGGTTCCGATGGTGCCCTGGGAGGGCCGCAGGTCGCCCACGAACGGCAGGGGCTGGTGGAAATCATCCGGCTGCGCTATCCGCGCGTTCCGCTGCTCGGGGGCTGGTCCTGCAGTACCGGCTGACCCGCCTGCTGCGCCAGCGCCGTCGCGAGATCAAGGCCATTCACCGCCACATTGCCCAGAACATGGCCGTCGCCAGCGCCCTCGTCAACCGCCAGCTCCGCAAGCCCCTGATCGTCAAGCTCACCGGCATGACCGAGCTGCAGGGTGGCATTCTGGACCCGCACCCCTCGCTGTTCATGCGGATCAAGCGCACCATCCTCAAGCGCACCGCATGATCCAGGCCATCAGCCAGGCGCTGGCCAACCGGCTGATGGAGGCGGGCTTCTCGGCAGCACAGGGTCTACCGCATCCCCAACGCCGTCGATCTGGACCGCTTCGACCCGGCCCAGCCCCGTATCCAGGCCCTGCGTGCCCGGCGCGACGCCGACACCAGCACGGAACTGGTGGTGCTGTACGTGGGCCGCCTGGAACCCGTGAAGGGTCTGGACGTGCTGCTCGAGGCCTGGATGCAGGCTTTCACGCCCGAACAGAAGGTGCGCCTGCTGCTGGTGGGTACCGGCTCGCTCGAAGACAAACTGCGCGCCCAGGTGCGGGCCGGCCAGCGCGAGGAACAGGTCCGCTTTCTGGGGCACAGCGACGATGTATCCGAACAGCTGGCCACGGCCGACGTGGGGGTGCTGACCTCCTACACCGAGGGACTGTCGAACACGCTGCTCGAATCGATGGCGTCCGGCCTGCCGATGATCGGCTCGCGCGTGAGCGGCAACGAGGACTTCATCATGCCGCAGCAGACCGGCTGGCTGTTCCGGGCCGGTGATGCCCCCGCGCTGGCGCGCCACCTGCAGGCCGCCCATCGGCTGGGGCGTCCCGGCCTCGCCCGCATGGGCGATGCTGCCCGGCGCTTCGTGCAGGCCAATGCGTCCATCCCCACGGTGGGCCACCAGCTGCAGACCATCTACGACGGCGACGCCTGGACGCTGACCGCCCTGGATGGCCCCAGCGACCCCGAAGACGTGGCTGACGCCGGTATTCCCGGCCCGTTCTCTTCTCCCGACTCCTCCCACCGGATGCACTGACCATGTGTGGCATTGCCGGACTGATCTCCCTCGATGGCCGCCCCCTGCCCGGGCCGCAAACGCTGCAGGCCATGTGCGCCAGCATCGTGCACCGCGGCCCCGACGATCAGGGCACCTTCCAGAACGACTGGGCCGCCATCGGCATGCGCCGTCTGGCCATCATCGACGTGGCCGGGGGCCACCAGCCGGTCAGCAGTGCCGGGGGCCGCATCCAGGTGGTGTTCAACGGCGAGATCTCACAACTTCCCGCGAACTGCGCAGGGAACTTGAAACCCGCGGCTACGTATTCCAGAGCCATTCCGATTCGGAAGTCATCGCCCATGCCTATGCCGAGTACGGCACCGCCTGCTTCGAAAGGCTGCGCGGCATGTTCGCCATCGCCGTGGTCGACCAGGACCGGCGGCGGCTGGTGCTGGCCCGCGACCGCATCGGCAAGAAGCCGCTGTACGTGGGCGAACTCTCGCCCGGCCTGCTGGGCTTTGGCTCCGAGCTGAAGACCCTGCTGGCCGTGCCCGGCTGGACACCGCAACTGTCCATGCCGGCCGTGCAGGACTTCTTCAGCCTGGGCTACATCCCGGCGCCCGACACCATCTTCGAGGGCATTGCCAAGCTGCCGCCCGCCCACTGGATGAGCATCGAGCCGGGTCGCGATGGTGGCGCCCCCACCATCCAGCAGACCCGCTACGCCCACGTGGACTTCCAGCCCAAGTGGACCGACGACGAGGCCACGCTGGAAGAACGCCTCCTGGCAGAGCTGGACGACGCCGTGAAGGTGCGCCTGGTCTCGGACGTGCCCTTTGGCGCCTTCCTGAGCGGCGGACTGGACTCCAGCGTGGTCTGCGCGCTGATGACCCGCCACCTGTCGCAGCCGCTCAAGACGTTTTCCATCGGCTTCGAAGAGGCCGCCTTCGACGAGCTGCCCGACGCCCGCCGCGTGGCCGAACACCTGGGCACCGAACACCACGAACTGGTGGTCCGTGCCGATGCCACCGGCCTGCTCGACACACTGGCCCATCACTTCGACGAGCCTTTCGGCGACTCGTCGGCCATCCCCACCTATCTGGTGTCGCAACTGGCCGCCAAACACGTCAAGATGGTGCTGTCGGGCGACGGCGGCGACGAACTCTTTGCCGGCTACTCGCGCTACAGGCGTTATGCGGCGCTGCAGCGTATCCGCCGCAGTACGCTGGGCATGGGCCCCGGGGCTGGCAAGGCTGGCCGGTGCGCTGATCCCCGGCGCGAAGGGCCGCCGGCTGGCCGGCATCGGCCAGCGCATGGGCCTGCCGTGGCCCGACGACTATCTGGCGCTGGTAGGGCTGGCCAGCCCGGCCGACCTCGGCCTGCTGTTCGGCGAGCGCGCGAAAACCGATCCATTCGGCAGTATCCGGCAACGGTTCGTCAGGTCCGACATCGATTCGGACATGGAGCGGATATTGTCCGGAGACATGGACACGTACCTGGCCGACGACATCCTGACCAAGGTGGACCGCACCACCATGGCCGTGTCGCTGGAAGGACGTGCGCCGCTCCTTGACCAGAACCTCATTGCCTTTGCCGCCCGGCTGCCCTTCGACATGAAGCTGCGGGGCGAACAGGGCAAGTATCTGTTCCGCAAGGTTGCCGCCCGGCTGCTGCCTGCCGATGTGCTGAACAAGCGCAAGCAGGGCTTTGCCATTCCGCTGGCCAGCTGGTTCCGCACCGACCTCAAGCCCATGCTGCTGGACACGATCGGCAGCCGCGCCTTCCGTGAACGCGGCCTCTTCAGCATGCAGGGCATCCAGACCCTGGTGGACGAACACCAGCAGGGCCTGCAGGACCGGGGCGAACTGCTCTGGATGGTGATGGTGCTGGAAACCTGGCTGAAGACCCTGCCGGAACAGAGACCCCGACCTCCGGTGACGTAATGCTGAAAGATCGCGGAAAACAAATCATCAAACAGATCGTCTCGCCCCTGGCCGACAAGGTCGGCGTGTACGACGAGAAGGTCCAGCGGCTGATGGGCGAGCCCAACCGGCTGCTCGTGCTGATGTATCACCGCGTCATCGATGACCTGGCGTCCGATCCATTCGCGCTGGGCATGTGCGTCCGCCAGAAGTATTTCGAGGAGCAGCTGGCCTGGCTGGCTGCCCACACCCATGTCCTGCCGCTCACCCAGGCGGTGGAACACCTGCTCAACAACGAGCCGCTGCCGCCCAACGCAGTGGCCATCACCTTCGACGACGGCCTGCTGGACAACCTCAGCAACGCCGCCCCCTGCTGGAAAGATACCGGCTGCCCGCCACCTTCTACGTCATCACCGGCGGCCTGGAAACCGGCCACCCTGATGTGGTGGGACCGGGCCATCGCCATCCTGGCCTGTACCCAGGCGCACAGCGTGGACCCGCGCAGCATCGGCCTGCCGGAACTGCCCCACCCGCTGCCACTGGGCCGCAACGTGCGGGCCGACAGCTGCAAGGTCATTCTCAACGCCCTGTGGGAACGCAATCCCGGCGCCATCGAGCAGTGTCTCGAACAGATGGAAGAGATGCTCGAACCGGGCCCCATTCCACCCGCGCTGCAGGCCCGGCGCATGAACACGCAGCAGGTGCAGGAAATGGCCCGGCGCGGTTTTCAGATCGGCGCCCACACCACCCGGCACATCGACCCCAAGCTGCTCAACCGCGAACAGCTGATGGCCGACCTCGGCGCGTCGCGCCAGCAGCTGCAGGAACTCACCCAGCAGCCCGTCGACAGCTTTGCCTACCCCGGCGGACGCTCATCGGTGTGGATGCCCGACCCTGCTCGCGGCACTCGGATTCCACCACGCCGTGGACACCCGCCGGGGCATCAACCAGGCACCGGCCTCGCGCTACGCCATTGCCCGCGTCGGCATGCCCGACACCCCGGTTGGTGACTTCAAACGGGCCATCCGCAACCTGCAAATCATCGACGCCACCCCTTGAACCAGAACAAGCTCCTGAATTACCTGCTGGCAGCCATGATCGTGTGGGTGCCCAACCAGCTGCACCTGCCGGCAGACCTGGGCGTGAAGGGGTTGAACTCCATCAACCTGCTGTTTCTCGCCATCCTGTACTTCGTCCACCAGCGCAACAAACAGCTGCCCCCCTCCGACGCCACACCGCTGAAGGGCGTGTTCATCGCCTACTTCTGCATGCTGGGCTGGGCCTTCCTGGCCGGGCAGCTGTCCGACCCCTCGATGATCATGGAGGATCTGACGGCGCTGAAGAACTCACTGTTCTTCCTGTGCCTGTACTTCGTCTTCTTCCATGCCGTGCGCGACGAGACCACCCTGCGGCACATGTTCTGCATGGTGCTGTTCGTGGCGGCGGTAGCGGGGCTGAAGCCATTCGCGAAGGCATCGACTACGGCTTTGGCGTCTACGGCGAAACCAAGCGGGCCGCCGGCCCCTTCGGCACCAACTACAAGGCGTCCAACCTGGCTGCCGTGTTCTACTCGATGTTCATGCCGGTGTTTGCCGCCGTCGCGCTCTACCAGAAGGGGCGGCCCCTGGTGCGCTGGGGAGGCATCAGCGGGGTAGGCATCCTGCTGCTGGCCATCTTCTGCACGTACTCACGTCAGGCCTACCTGATCGTGGCCGCCATGCTGCTGCTGATGACCATGAAGCGCAACGTGGTGCTGGGTCTCCTGATCCTGCTGGCGGTGGTGAATTATGAATCCTGGGTACCCGAGGGCGTGGTCACCCGTCTGGCCATGACCGAGCAGGTCTCCGAGGAAACCGGCGAGGAGCAGCTGGACGAAAGTACCGAAAGCCGCTTCGTTCTCTGGGAAGGCGCCGGCCGGCTGCTGCCGTCACGGCCGTGGGGCATTGGCCTGAACCACTTCAAGCGTGAGATCGGCAGCGAGGTACCCAGCCTGTCCGGCATGGATGCCCACAACTTCCTGGTGCTGATCACCACCGAGGCCGGCCCGTTCGGCGGCATCATGACGCTGGTGCTGTACGGAGCACTCTCCACGCTGGCCTGGCGCCTCTGGAAGCTGGCAAAGACCGCCGACCAGCGTACCCTGGCGGCTGGCTATGCCGGGGCCACCATCGCCGTCATGCTGGGCAATCTGTACGGCAGCCGCCTGCTCGACGGCGCCGTGACCGGCAATTACTGGATTCTGACGGCCCTGGCAGCACGCTACTGGGTGATGCTGAAGAATGGCGTGCTGGACGAGACGGTGGTGCCGGGCAGCGAAGACGCCGCCGACAGCGATGCAGCCGTCACCGGTGCGGCCGCCGGTGCCGCTGCTGCGATGGGGGCTGGTGCAGGTGCCGCAGTGGGTGCAGGTGCTTCGATGCACGCCGGCACGGGCACTTCAACAGGCGCCGGCGCCGCTGCGTCGATGCATGGCGGCGGCGCTGCCGGGGCAGCCATGGGCGCGGGCACACCGGCAGGCTCCCGCACGTCCAGTCGCTACCCCGGCGGCAAGGCCGGCCCCGCACCGCCACACGCCCTCGGCCCGTGATGCCCATGGGCGGCTGCTGAACCCTGCCGGAACCATGGGGAACGCCGAATCCACTGCCGGTGTCACCGGCGCCACAGGCACCACCGGCCAGCGCGGCGCAGCACCGGGCAGCCGGACGGGCACGCACACCGGTACCGCCCATGCCGCCCCGTCCCCAGACAGCCGGACGGCACCCGTGCAGCCCCGCCGGCGCGCGGCCCGCTGCGGCCAAACCCTGCGGGCAAGCGTACCCCCGCCGGCACGTGACAAGGACGGGCGGCTGATCAGGCCGGGGGAATGACTCTCTGGCCCGGCAGGTCGGGGAAACACCAGCAGGAAGGGTGTTTCCCGCGACACGGGCCTTCACTGGCAACCCCGCGGTAACGGGTGGTCGAGACAGACTGCTGGTAGCGGCTTGCCATCGATGAGCAACGCAAGCAGGGGCCTTGAGTTTGTTGATGTCCTTGCCGCGTCTCTGTGCCTGCTTCACGTCACACCTGAACTGACCGGAGCAGTCGGGCTGGCACATCAGATGTCCAGCTGGTCAAAACAGGTCGTCCGCATTCCTGGCGTGATGCACATCCTCACCACGTTCGCTCTTTTGCGAGCGTTTCCGCCGTCAACGCGTTGGCCTGACGTTCCCTGTAAAGTTTCTCGGCCTGAAAGATGTTCGACTTTCTGGCATCGATGAGCTGTTTCTCGACATCACCCAAACGGGCCTTGTCCATGTTGCTCAGCCTGGCATAGTGGCTGCGCAATGCCTGACGCGCCTCGTCATTCGGCAAGCCACCTTTCCGGCTCCGGGGCAGACTGTAGACCTCGTCCACAGCCTTGTAACGCACCGGATCATCAACGATGCCGATGTGCTTCTCCACGACATCCAGTTCCTGCAGGGCAGTCTTCAGGCTGGCATCCATGGCCCCTGCTATTGGCGTAGTAGGCACGCTCTGCCTCAACGATCGTCTTTTTCCACCGCAACGATCATGGGCAAGTTCCTGACTTTCCCAGCTCGCGAAGGCTCTTGAGCAGATTCCGCTGAGAGGTTTCCAGGTTTCGCCCCTCCGGGGTCGCCTTTCACAGAACTGACCGCATAGCGTTCGACGGACAGCAAACGGTTGAACGTTCCAATCGTCTTGTCCACGCTTTTACCCCTGCAAGGATTTTTCCGTGTACTTCTCCTTCTCCATCCAGCCTTTCCCATAGGCTTCATCGGCCAGTTCCGTTTTCAGACCCTTCTTCCTGATGAAGTCGGGGCCCAGATTCCATTTGAGCGCGAGAAGGACTTCTGCCGGCATCTGGCCTTGTGCCAGCCATGCCCAGGCCGTGTCTTCATCACCCTCTTCACCTGCCCTCAACGACTCGGCGATATACAGGGCATCCATCCTTCCTTCCTGAGAAAGGCCTCCCGCTCTTCCGCGGGAAGATAGCTCTTCGGTTCACTCATCTGCATCTTCTTCTCCCTCTCGACAGGCCCATTGAAGTATCTCACACCAGCCATCCACACAGGACGGCTGAATCACATCCAGCTGACCGGAACAACCGGGATGGCTGCATCGCTGGATGCGTGCAATGATCTCTTTCGTCCCCGCGAACTCCCTTCGCCCCCAGACCCCCTTCGAGCCAGACACCGAAGGAGGAAATCCCCACTCATCCGCCGGTCGGCTGTCAGCCCCCTCATCCCTGCCGACCTGCCACTCATCCCGCCCATCGGCCGGACCGCCCCCTGTCCCTGCCGAGCAGCCACCCATCCTTCCAGCGTTTCACAAACCTTTCAATTACCCACATCTTGTTCGGCAAGCATCACACCGAACACAATGTCCGTCAATCGGACCATCCCTCGCCAGATCACCTTGTTCCCTTGCGGGCGGTCGTTGCGCCGCCCGATATACCCTCCCAGACGCGCAAGCATGATCACATAGCGCTCCACTGAACGGGGGCATGTCCCTGATCTTGCCCGTATTCGATATCTTCGCGTCCAGCACCCGCATCTCTGTTTCCGTGAAGACCAGCTCCGGCCCTTCTGCCGGACTGGTGCGATTGAACATCGTCAGCCAGAGAATGCGCCAGCTCAGAATGCAGTAGATCGCAATCAGGTTGCTCAACCGGTCAGCCGTACGCAGCAGGGCCTCCTCCGCCTTGCATCCAGACTTCAGAACCTTGTGAAACGTCTCGATCTTCCAGCGCATCGCGTACCAGTCCAGCTTCTCGATGGCCTGCTGTCGAGAGCGAACCGGCATGTTCGTGATCAGTTTCCAGTCCAGCGGCTTCCTGCCCTTCGGTACGTTCCGTTCCCGCGCATACAGTACCGTGAGTTCCAGATCGGGATAGTGTTTTTGCTTGGCTGTGGGAGGCCTGACCCTGATGTGCCGGTAGCGCAGTTCCAGTACGGCATGGCAGAGCTTTGCCCTTCTTGTCGCGAAACTCGACCTGATGCAGCCCCTGACGGCAACTTCGGCCATCTCGTCGGCAATTGTATGCTTTCCGTCTCCAGCCAGTCGGTCTACGCACGTCCGGAAGAGAAACTTTGCTCCCGTTGATGAGCAGTGCAGAACAGCTCGTAGATATCGGCCTCGCGGTCACCAATGTGCACAGCGTGACGCATCGCCGCACAACGCCGTGGACTGACTCACGTTCTGCAGCCACCGGTAGCTTTCCTTCTCCTCGATCGGAATCCGGGTGGGGTTGATCCTGTTCTTGAGCGCCTGTGTGCCCTTGAACTGCTTGCGACTCCAGAACTTGACGGCACACAGCCCCAGTGGCAACCCCCTGTAGCGTTATTGCCAGACTGGAATGCATCATGACACGGCACACACGGTAGCGGATCGTCTTGCCTGTCACATCGCTTTCGGGCAGGGGCATCTCTCTGGTGTAGCCGATGGATTCCGGATCCTCCCGGTCGTACGAAAACTCTGTCGTGTCGTGCAGAATCAGTATGGGGCCATCCGCTGCCCGAATCCGTCTTGCCGTCGCCTTCATGTGCCCGGACAGAATGGCATGTTCATCCACCCTGTCATTGGACAGAAACCGGTAGGCGGCCTTGATGCTGGCCCAGTCCTCACATGCGGTGGGAATGGTGCTCCCTGACCTGTGCGCCCAGACTTCCCATCAGGCTGTGCAACCTGCTCCCAGAGACGCTGGTCCGGAAACGGCAACCGGACACCTCCTCGGCAACCCACTCCCCTGCCCACATCTATCCTGTCGCTATCCGCTGACCGGCCTCGTGCTCCCATCGATGCCACCTCCGCGCCCTGGGGCGATGACCCGCTATTGTCAAGTGCCCCTCATGTGTAAAGCCTACCACCTGTCGTTAGCTTTGGGTTGAGATGTGGGTAATCGAAAGTTCACAAACACCACATCCTGCCCAGAATGCGCGTGACTTTTTCACGACATCGCCCTGAGAGCCTCCCGCCAGACTGCAGTTCGCTGCAGCCTGTTCCGGCCTGGAGATTCGGACGGTCCATGAACGGCACGGCGTTTTCCGATGGCCTGCACCGGCCCGCCGTGCAGCCCACCTCCTGCCGGAATCGCTTCTGGTAACCGCCGAAGTCATCGCAGACCAGGACGCTCACTCAATCATCCAGCAAGCCCGGGCCTTCTCGCAGGTCCGGTTGTCGCCAAAGTGGTAGGCCACCGCCCAGTTACCCTCTTTCGCGCCGGGTACGAAAGTCCACAGCCAGCCCTTGTCGGCCTTCCTGGGTGCCTCCGATGCAGCGGCACGCCAGCGCTCCAGCGTCGCCACCGAGATGTGCGGTTCCTGCGACACCAAATCCACCGAAACGCTCCCCGGTGGCAGCAGCCGGCTACGCTCTGTCCTTGAATGCCTTTTGCATATCTGGTCACGTTCCTCGTTCTGTTTCGCCCTCGGGTTATGGACGTATATCCATCGGACACCAATTCTGACCTATAAGACATGCGTAGAATCAGGACATTCCCTAACATCAACGAAACGCGCAATAACTTTGTTAACATAGAAACACGTTCGGATAACAATCAAACGGAGGGGATACCAAATGACAACATGGGAAGAGTACCGCACCTCACTGGATAAAAGCATGGCAAAGAATGTGTTCTTCAAAACAGATTACTTGTCGAAACTCGACAAAAGGAACTTGAAGCCTGGATGCAAAAAACATTTCGCTCAATTTGCTCACACGATTTCAGACAAAAATTTTCCATGTCCATTTGGACGAAATCCTGGGCAAAAGGAAGTACACTATTTCTTTTCGTCAAGGGAGCCCAATGATTTTTCGAACCTCCTTCGTGGAATGATCGAATACGCCAATTTCACAAAAGTCAACCCCCATCGACAATCGCATCCTCATGCCCGTGTGTAGTTGCTGACACAGGACAATTTGCAAGATCCGAAAGATATACCATCGCATGGAACGCTCTGGAATGGATTCACATTCACGACCCCGAAAAATGGCCTGATAGAGATTCCTGACGACCCAGATAATCCAGAATGGTGTTTTTGCTTTTAATGGTGTTCAGCTTTTTATAAACATGAGCTCCGGAGAGCACAAACGCCTGAGGAATCGCAATCTTTGTGACTTCATGACACTCGTGATCAATCCACGAGAGAATTTGATGCAGTAGCAAGCCTGAATACCAGGCAAGGTCGGCTATTGACGAGAAGGGTCTTCGCGGATCAGTGTGGATGACCTGGAGGGTGGAATCGGCGTTTGACGCCTGAAATCAAGGACTTTACAGCACAGATGATGATGTCGTATCGTGCATCGATACTGGATCGAGGTGCTGTGCATGAAAAACAGGTCGCAGTCTGAGGGAACTTTTGTCTGTTCCCGGCTTCGTGGCATCGGCGAAGTTGAGGGGAATCTTCGGGGATCCCAAGGCAAGGATCGTACAGCTGAGACGCCGAAAAACGGCCATTTGCTCAAATTGCAGGGCAGCGCTGCCGGGGGCGTTACGACCAGCGGAGGTGCCTGTGCGGGATCTTCGCGTGGCAGGCTGTGTGGTGTACCTGGAGTTCGAACGTTGGCGGGTACGGTGTTCGGGGTGCGGCGGCGTGCATGTAGAACGGCTTGACTGGCTGGCGCAGAATCCACGCTATACCGAGCGCTTTGCGCTGCATGTCGGCAGGTTGTGCACGAGCATGAGCAACAAGGCCGTGGCAGAGCTGGAGCGGCTTCACGACAGCACGGTGAAGGATCTGTCGAAGCTGTACATGCAGGAACAGGTTCGTCGTGCCGGTCGGCTCAGGCCCAGAGCGATAGGCATCGATGAGATAGCGGTCAGAAAGGGGCATGACTATCGCGTGGTGGTCAGTGATCTGGACCAGGGCAGACCGATATGGATGGGCGGCAACGGACGCACGCAAGCCGATGTGGAGCAGTTCTTCGCCCAGCTGGAGAGCAAGCGCGCGATGGCATCGAGCTTGTGGTGATCGACATGTGGCGCCCGTTTCTGCAACGCGGTGCGCGACAAGGCTCCCCAACGCAGCGATCGTGTTCGACAAGTTCCACATCATGCGGCATCTCTCGAAGGCGCTCGATCAGGTCAGGCGCGACGAGTACAGGCGTCTGCAAGGCAAGGCGACAGGTCGGATCAAGGGCAGCGCTATACGCCGCTGTCGGCACGGGAGAACCTGACATTGAGGGACGGCAGGCGACTCAGGCAGCTGCTGGCAGCCAATCGGCGGCTGAACACGGCCTACCTGCTGAAGGAGTCGTTTGGGCAGCTGTGGAGCTACAGAACCGAGCGCGGTGCCAGGGCGTTCTTCGAGCGCTGGAAACAGAGCCTGCGATGGCAGCGTCTTGAACCGTACCGAAAGTTTGCCGAAATGATAGAGCGGCACCGGATGGCATTGCCGCCTACTGCCGACCCGAGAACAAGGTCAGCCTGGGGATGGTGGAGGGCCTGAACAACAAGATTCGGGTCATTCAGCGCAGTGCTTACGGATACCGGGATGAGGACTATCTGAGGCTCAAGGTCATTGCCAGTTTCCTGCCCCCTGCTACCCGAAAAACGCCTGATTGCACCCACACTGATCCGCGAAGACCCTGAGAGAAAATATACGAAGACGTCCTGGAGAAGTACAGGGCGATCCAAAGTCCAAGTGCAACAAGAGGTCTGGCGTAGTCATCGAGAATTTTCGTGCATGACTTCGTCAGGTCCTGGGCATCCAGCGCCAGGCGCGGGCGCCCGTTCATCAGTCGGGCAATGTCGTTCAGGCGGGTCTGGCTGATGGTTGAAAGATCCATGCCCCGGGCGGGAACTGGCGCAGCAGACCATTGGTGTTTTCGTTGCCGCCCCGCCGCCATGGGGGCGTGGGGGTCGCAGAACCAGATGTCGATGTTCAGGCGCTCGCTGAGCCGCGGAAACGAGGCCATTTCGCTGCCCCGGTCGTAGGTCAGGCTCTTGCGCATGAAGGCCGGCATCTTCTTCATCTGCCGCGTGAAGCCTTCCAGCGCGGCCTCTGCCGTGCCATCATCCATCTTGCACAGGATCACGGGTAGCGGCTGTGACGCTCGACCAGCACACCAACGGCAGAGCGGTTGTAGGCCCCTGATCAGGTCGCCCTCCCGGTGTCCGGGAATCAGGCGATCCTCGATCTCCTCAGGGGCAGTGCTGGATACGCAGCTCCCTCGGCACGAAACTGCGCGTTGTGGCCGCTGGTGCGACGATTGCCCCGACGGGGTTTGGGCAGCGCAGCGCCCTCGATGAGGGGCCTTTTTCAGCTCTCACGGGGTTGGGGCATAGATGGTGGCGTAGATGGTCTCGTGACTCGACCAGGCCGGGGCGTTTCGATGCTGGCATACGCCGTAGTCTGGCGCAATTTGCTGGGTGACCAGCGGCGGTACACGAGCCGGTCGAAGACGTACCGGTACAGGCGGGTGCCGGGAACAAGGACGGCTCACGTCGGCTGTTCTGGCGTTGTTGTCTGTAGTGGACGGCGCGAGGTGGCATCATGGGGACGTCTCCCAACCGGCGGAGTTCCCGGCTGATCGTGCTGGGGGTTGCGGTTCAGCGCACGGGCAAGCGCCCTGATGCTGCAGGGGCGGTTGTCTTCACGGGCGTGATGCAGTTCCAGCATGATGGCAGCCCGCTCTTCGGGGGCTCAGGTGGGTATAGGTTCGGGTTCTGTTCGCAGCAACACCTCATATGGGGATGGGGTGTTGCACTTGAAAGTGAGTTCAAGCAGTAACGGTTTCGTCCCACCAGAACTCGGTTTCTACGGCGAAGAATCCAACAAGGAATGGAAGCAATATCAGCTGGAAGAAGAAGGACGAGGAGGCCAGACCGCTGCCCATTCAGCCACGTAAGTCACTCAGAAACAACGGCATGCAGATTGACTACGGTATTACCGCCATTTATGTAGCCTCGGTCGTGACCATGATTGCCCTTCCCGGTCCCGTCATGCTGCTGGTTACAGGCGCACGGCTGGCAGGAGGCCCCCGGCAGGCACTTCGTACCATCTTCGGCACGAATGCAGCATCGCTGGTTCTCATCGCCTTGTCCGCACTGGTACTCAAAGGCATCTTTTCGGTCAATGAAACGGCATTTGACCCTGCTAAAACTTGCTGGGGGTGCATGTGGGCTGGCTGGGCTGGGATATGCTCCGCGCAGCACGCGACGTGCATGACGAATCACAAGCTCTGCAGAACCTGCGTACCGGCGGGTTTTATCAAGGGCTTTGCCATGGCCATCTCGAACCCGAAGGACATCATTTTCTTCGCCTCGTTCTTTTCCAGTTCATCAATGTCACGCCCGAGTACAGCTGAGAGCCTTGTCGTGCTGACGGCCCTGTGGATCATTCTGGACTTTTGCGACGCTGATGCTGGTTTCCCATATGGTCAGCCGCCTGCTAAAACCCAGCATGCATCAGGTAATGCTCAGGATTTCGGGGGTCCTGCTGATGTTGATCGCCCTGGGGCAGCATGATGATGACACTGAAGTCTCTCGTCTGACCAGACACTTGTCCCCATTCATCCGCCGGTCGGCTGTCAGCCCCCGATCCCTGCCAACCGGCCACTCGTCCCGCCCATCGGCCGGACCGCCCCCTGTCCCTGCCGAGCAGCCACCCATCCTTCCAGCGTTTCACAAACACCCATCCCTGCCCAGAATGCGCGTGACTTTACGACATCGCCCTGGGAGCTCCCCGGCCAGACTGCAGTCCGCTGCAGCCTGTTCCGGCCCGAGGATTCCGGACGGTCCCATGAACGGGCACGGCGTCTCTGATGGCCTGCACCGGCCCGCCGTGCAGCCCACCGACACGCCCACGCTGGATCATGAAGAACCTCCCCTGGCCTCGCGGACTGCCGCCCGACCGGCACGCGTCCCTTCTGGCCACACCGCATCCCTCCTGCCCCTGGCAGACAGCACCAGCATGCACCTCTGTCTCCCTGCGCCAGCCGGCCCACGCCGTGCCGCGCAGCCTGACCCTGGCGCCCTGGTGCTCAGCGCGCAGCCTGCTGGCTGCCTGCGGCGGCGGCGGTGCAGACAGCCAGACCGGTTCAGCCCCCAGCCCGGTATCGGGCGGCACCATGATCGCCGCCCGCGGCGACCTGGGCGGCCTGCTGGCCGGCGATTCGGAGCACACCCAACGAACCTGACACAGCCGACAGCATCCTGACGGCAGCAACGCTACGGGCACGGCCGCCTACACGGCAGCAGCCCAGCTGGCGGACGGCCACGATGCGGCTGTGGCCGACACCCACCAGGGCAGCCAGGCCCAGCAAAGTGGCAGCGCCAGCTCACCCGCCCCTTGCTACAGGCAACGGTATGGAGGTGCCTTCAGGCACCACGGGCGAGATCATCCCCGTCATGCCCGAGGACGACATCTCGGTTCCCCGAAACCGGCAGCACGGAAAACGTCGCAGCCGCCCGGAACATCCAGACCAAGGCGACCCAGGGCAAGACCACCACGGCACCGATCATCGTCCGCGCCCCCGCCTTCGGTCCCGCCGGCCAGATCGTGCGCGGGCACCTCCATCACCCGCGTGGTGGGCCTGTACAAGAATGGCAAAACCCGTTGCCGGCTTCCGCACGCGCTGACGGCGTGGACATCCCCAACGGCCGCCAGGCCACCACACCTGACCGAAGCCGACATCGGCAAGACGCTGGTCTACCGCGAAAAAGTCCGCAACCCCAGCACTGGCGAAGAAACCTGGGGCCTACAGCGCCCGGTGGTGCGTGCCGCCGCCACCACCGGGCAGCACGCCTGCCGCCAGCACCGGCAGCAGCCGGACCACCACGCAGGCCAGCAGCCAAACCCCTGCGCAGACGGGCAGCCAGGGCGGCCGCACGGAAGCGCGCAAAGCGCCAGCCAGAAGGCCGCCCGCCAGCCGGTCGCCGAAGCCGCACCCCGCTGATTGCCGGCGGCAACACCCGCATCCGTGCCGGCGTAGCCGTCAAGGCCACGCCGGGCACCTATCAGCACGGTCAAGTCACGCAGCGCCAGTGGCTGCGCAATGGCCAGCCCATCGCCACGCCACGCTGGACAGCTACATCCCCGGCAAGGATGACGTGGGCCAGAAACCGTCCCTACGTCGAAACCATCCGCAACCCGCCAGCGGCCAGACCATCACGGCACAGTCGCAGCAGGCACAGGTAGTGGGCGCGCATTACCCCTCCATTCACCAGCAGCCCAGCACCAGCGCCGTCAACAACACGGCCATGCAGGGCCAGAAACTGGTGGGCAAAACCGGCATCTACCAGTGGGGCCACCTGCACATCAATTACTGGCTGAAAAATGGCCGAGGTGCTGACCGGCGGGGCCGAATACGCCCACCGATGCCGACGTGGGCGCCACCATCGCCTACACCGAGAAAATCATCGGGGTCGATGGCGACGAGGTCTCACCTGTCTGCCCCGCCGTGAAGATCGTGGCCGCCCAGGGTGCAGCCTGTTGCCCAGCCCACGCCTCCCAGCCGGTTGCCCCGCGGCCAGCCATGGCCAGCAAGGCAGCAGCGCATCGGGCAACGGTGCGAACAAAACCGGCAACCTGCTGGTTCCGGGCGATCGGGATCGCGAGGGTCATCGGCCAGCGGCAACGGCAGCAGCAACGGCAACGCAATGGCAGCAATTCTGGCAGCAGCCATGATTCAGCCAACAACGGCAGTTCGGGCGGTAGCCATACCGGCAGCCAGCAGGACCGCAGCGGCACGCCATCCTCGCAGAACGGCAGCACCGCAAACAACGGCCAGCGATTTCCGTGCCACGTCGGCCAGCCAGGACATCTGCGCCCCGGTACTGTCGCGCAACCCTGCCGCTGAAAAAGGCCAGGAAACCGCCCAGAGTTCCTGACCGCAGCATTCCAGCCACCGGCGTGGCTGCGCAGGAACCGGTTTACAACACCTGCCAGGTGCGCGTCACCCACAACGGCCAGAACAGTGCCAGCGAAAAACGCCACCGCAGTGATTACTGCGCCGTCAGGCCTTCACGCCGACAGCAGCAAGTTCCTGATGTACGCCTCCGACGGCTACTGGCACCTGTACGACGCCCACGGCCAAATACGAAAAAGTGCTGAACGGTCCAGCCGGCGATGCCGAACCGCAATGGCACCCCACCAACCCGAACATCCTGTACTTCGAGCCCAACAATGGCCTGGGCATGACCATCAACGAGCTGAACGTGGCCAGCGGCCAGCGTCGCGTGGTGGGTGACCTGGGTGCGCGCCTGAAAGCTTCTGGCCCATGCCGCCACCGCCTGGACAAAATCCGAAGGTGCCCGTCGAAGCGATGGCCGCTACTGGTGCCTGATGGTGGACAACACCGACTGGCAGCAAGGCGTGGGTGTGGTCACCTGGGACATGAAGGAAGACCGCATCATCGGTCACATGAACCTGGATTCGCGTCCGGACCATGTCAGCATGAGCCCCTCCGGCAATCACTGCGTGGTTTCGTGAGGCCTACACGGCATGGGCACCCGCGTTTACACCCGCGACTTCACCAGCCCGCACAACCCGGCCGTCTCGTCGCAGCCCCACGTGCAGCTGCACACCGAACCGAACACTCGGACCTGGCCCTGAACAAACAGGGTGAGGACGTGTACGTGGCGGTGGACTCACCAGTCCAGCACCGGGCGACGTATTCAGCTGGTCAACCTGAAAAGCGGCAAGCGTACCAGCCTGTTCCCTGACCTACGGCCGGCACGCCACCGCGCTGCATCACATCTCCGGCAAGGCCTACGACAACCCGGGCTGGGTACTGGTGTCCACTCTACGCCGAGCACAATGCCAGCAACCGGTGCCAGCATCCGCAACACCAGCCTGCAGCAGTGGTTCCACCGCAAGGTGTTTGCCGTGAGCCTGGAAGCGAAACCCGCAGATCCGTCCGCTGGCCCACGCCGACAGCACCGCCCGCCCGAATGGGCCGAGAGACGCCTACTGGGCCGAACCGCAGGCCACCGTCAACCGCGACTTTCACCGCGCGTGCTGTCCCAACACCAACCTCAACAGCCCGCAGCTGAAAGAGCATCGAAACCTACATGATCGGCCTCCGAACAAGGGGCGCTCGACAAGTAAACACCTGAATGACCAGATACTGCGGGATCCCAACCGGGCCGGTGGATTCACGGAGAACCACCGGCCCTTTTTCTTTCCTTCACCCACCTGAGCCCCGGAAGAGCGAGCTGGCATCCTGCTGGAACTGCACCGCGCCCGTGAAGACATACAGCCTCTGCGTGCGCTCCTGCTGCCCCGAGATGCGCCGCCCTCACCCTCGCGCTCGCGCTCGCGAAGGTAATTTCCAGCCCCCACATGAAACATTTCACATTTTCTGATATACAGAAGACCACACCCGCCATGACGGTCATGTGCAGGCGTAAGCCGTCACAGTGCACAGAACGGATGCACAGCGAGTGGTAGTCTGATCCGTTCCCCGACCCACTGGCTTTCCGGCGCCCCGATGATGTCCAGTTTCCGCATCCTTTCGCTTTGGTCACAAGCGTCCCGTCACCGCACGGCGCTCTTTCTCGCCCTGGGTATCGGCCTTGCGGCCTGTGGTGGAAGCGCCGGTCATGGCACCAGCCCGCTCACCCCCGAACAGAACCAGCCGGGCAGCGGTATCGGCAAAAACCGGCAGCGGCAGTACCGGAACAGGAGAACGACACCAGCCATGGTGCCGGTAACGGCGCAAACCATGCCGGCACAGGCTCTGGAAGCCGTGGAAACGGTACGGGCAGTGGCCCGAACACAGACAGCGCCAGCAATGGCTCCGGCCGTGACGGGCAGGGGCACCGCCCCGGTCAGCAGCCCGGCACCGGCAACACACTCTCCTCGGCGGCACCGCCCAACCAGGACCAGAACCTGCCCGCTCCCGGCACCAGCCCGCACCACACCCTCGCAGGCCGGCGGCCCTGCATGCTCTGCGACGCCATCCTGCCCGGCGTCAACCCGCTCGTTGCCGGCACGGCAATCACGCCCATACCCGATAGCCCGCGTCCAGACCATCTGGTTCCCACGCAGGATCCCGCCTTCCGCAGCTGCGTCGTGCGCGTGACCGACAATCAGGCCCGCCAGCAGACGGAACAGACACCCTACCTGCGCAACGACTATTCCCCGCCGCCAGGCCTTCAACACCGACAGCAGCCGCTTTCTGCTCGAAGACACGGCCGGCTTCTGGCACGTGTTCGATGCCCGCACGGGCCAACCGCCGCAGGTGCTCGACAACCTCACCGGCGACGCCACACGGCTGGCCGGCGACGCCGAACCCTTCTGGCACCCCCACCGACCCGAACCGCCTGTACTTCCTGCCCACCAACGGCCTGGGCATGCAGATTTTCCAGCTCGACCTGGGCACCCGTACCGTCACCACCGTGGCCGACATGGGTCCGCAGATCCGCCAGGTCTGGCCCGATGCCGACATGGTTTCACACCAAGGCCGAAGGCTCGCCCTCGGCCGACGGCCGCTACTGGTGCCTGATGGCCCGCCATTACGACGACACCGGCAGCCAGCCCGCATGCGCGGCGTCTTTCACGTGGACCTGCAGGAAAAGCCGCCTGGTCGGCACCCCGGCCATGGACAGCGCCCCGATCACATCAGCGCATGAGCCCCAGCGGCCGCTACTGCGTGGTCTCCCACGAGAAAGCCTCCGGCCCCGGTACCCGCGCCTACAACCGCACCTTCAGCGCCCCTGCCAACGAGCAGATCGCCGCCGGCTACCTCCAGCTGCACGAAAACTCCGAGCACCCGACATCGCCTTCAACCGGCAGCTGCAGGATGTCTACGTCGCCATCGACTCACCAGAGCAACACCGGCGACGTGTTCATGCACAACCTCGACACGGACAGACGCACCACGCTGTTCCCCACCTATCTGGACCGTACCGCGTTCTCCATCCACGTCTCGGCAAGGCCTACGCCCGGCCCGGCTGGGCGCTGGTCACCACGTACGGCGAATACCATGCCGACGCCATGGACAGCGTCCGCCACCGAGCAGCGCCAGTGGCTGCACCGCAAGATGCTTCGCCGTCAGCCTGGACGAGCAACCCCAGGTCCGCACCATTGCCGCCATTCACCCTCAACGTCTACCGGGCATGAAGACGAACCGCACGGCACCGTCAACCGCGACTTCACCTGCATGCTGTTCAACTCCACCTGGGACGGCGGCAGCGTGAACGACATGGAAGTGTTCATGGTGGCCGTGCCGTCCCGACGCGCAGCAGCCGTCCTGACCCAGGGCATCGGCGGTGCGCCTCAACCCGAAACCCTGACCCGAGCCATCAGCGATGCTCCTGCCAGCAGCTCCCTGAGGCTGAACCATTGGCGGTGTCCCTGCCAGCAGTTCCAGCCTGAGCCCATCAACGGCGTCCTGCACCAGCAGCCATGAGCCGAGCCATCAAAGGCGTCTCTGGACCTCCCTTTGATCGAGCTGCGCCAATGTGCCCCTCTCAGCATCCTGAACCGCCATGGGCACAGGCCCCTGTTTGTAACATACACTTACATTACCGGACACACGCCGGCACACCCGCAGGCCCTTTTCTCCTGGCGCTTGCCCATAGTGGGAGTTTTCGTTGTTCATGCAACACAAAACCGTCAATCATGTGCGCAAAAGAGACAATATTTCGCGTTCGTGCAATCTTTTATCTTGACGGCGCAAAGCTTCGCTATACGCACCGTATACGAAACAATTACGAACAGACGATACATCTGTTGAATCAGTGTAAACTTTATCGTAGTTACGTAACTCAACTGCGATTCCACGCGCCGCCATGGCGCCACGCAGGGAAATGCGTTGCATACGGAGTGCCCCCGAACGGTTTCAGGAATATTTACCCAGGCCCATCGCGCCCTCGCGCCCGGAGCGCTTTGGCGGCCTGTCCAGAGACCGTCCCCGGAGGCCTCCCGGGACCGCCTGATTTACCCCTCAGCCTCCTTGACCATGCATCGTAAAAAACTCGAGCAGCGCGCGCCGAGCGCCCTGTGCCGCGACGCGTCGCGCCCGGCCACCCCAGCTTCCACCACCATCACCGCCATGGCGGCTGCACACCGCAGAAACCACAACATCCTCCGTCACCGTGGCTCACACCCCGAGCACGGACCAGCACACTGCGCGCCCCCCAAACCTGCCGTGCGCAGCCGTCGCCGCCCCGGCTGGCTGGCACTTGCCTCCCCTGACCGCCGTGTTGTCGCTGGTTGCCTGCGGCGCGATGGCGGCACTCGGCAGTGAGTGCTGCCGGCCAGAGCAGCACCAGCGGCAGTGCCGTCTCCCCGCCGAGCACCACGGCCGGCGCGGACACATCGCTGGCGCCGTCTACCCTGGCCACGGCAGACACGGAAAAGTGCCGCGGCACCAGTGTCGGGCCATCTTCAGACCAAGGCCCTGCCGGCCATTGCCACCGCCGGCAGCCCCTCGCGACACCATGCTGGCCCGCCACCAGCGCCATGCTTCCGCGCCACTCGGCCGCGCAGGTGCAGGCCACCGCCCGCCCGTCGTACCTGATGCCCACCGACAGCCTGCACCGCAGCTGCGTCGTGCGCATCACCAACAACCGCGCCCAGGGCGATTCGGTCATCCAGCGCAACGACTACCGCGCCGCCAGGCCTCAACGCCGACAGCAGCCGCTTCCGCTGAACAACACGCAGGGGTTTCTGGCTCCGTACGACGCCCGCAGCGGCCGCCAGCTCGAAGTGCTGAGCAACCTGCAGGCATGCCGACCGTCTGGCCGGTGATGCCGAACCCTTCTGGCACCCGACCAACCCTAACCTGCTCTACTTCATTCCCACCAACGGCGTGGGTATGCGCATCTACCGCCTCGACCTGCGCACGCCACACCGTCACCACGGTGGCCGACATGGGCGCACAGATCCGCCGCATCTGGCCCGGACGCCGACATGGCCTACACCAAGGCCGAAGTCTCGCGTCGGCCGATGGCCGCTACCGGTGGCTTCATGCGCGCGCCACTATGCCAACAGCAGCAGTCAGCCCATGCGCGGCGTGTTCACGTGGGATCTGGACCAGCATCGCATCATCGGCCACCTGGGCCATGTCGGATGCGCTCGATCACGTCAGCATGACGCCCACCGGCCGCTACTGCACCGTCTCGCACGACACCGCCGCCGGTACCCGTGCCTCACAACCGCACCTTCAAGGCCCCTCACAACGGCAACATCCGTGGTCAGTACCTGCAGCTGCAGCAGCAAACTCGGAGCACCCGACATTGCCTTCAACAAGCTGATGCAGGACGTGTAGTGTCGCTCGACTCACCGAGCGACAAGGGCGAAGTCTTCATGGTCAACCTCGAGACGGCAGGCGCACTCCGCTGTTCAACTCCCACATCGACCGGACCGCCATGGCCTTCCACGTTTCCGGCAAGGCTTCGCGCCAAACCCGGTTGGGTGCTGATGTCCACCCTACGGCGAACACTACGGTCCGGCACCGACCCAGCGCCTGAGCAACCTGAAATGGCCGCACCGCCGCATGTTTGTCGTCAGCCTGAACGCCAACCCGGACATCCGGGCCATTGCCAGCGTGCAGGCCAACGTTCTACCGCTACGAGGATGAACCGCACGCCACCACCAACCGCGACTTCGCGCGCATGCTGTTCAATTCCACCTGGAACGGCAGCAGTACCCGCGACATGGAAGTGTTCATGGTTGCCATCAAACCAACGGCACTGGACAAACGCTGATCCACGCCGAACAATGGGATCGACAGATCCCGATGTCCCCTAGATGGTTTTCCAGTCACCGGAAACCCTGGAACTTTCCGGGCGCGTCATGGACCATGCAGGCTCTGACGCGCGCAGGGGAGCCCTCTGCAGACGTTGTGGAAGCTCCCAGGGCTGCAGGGCACCCGTACCAGCTGCAACACGCACCGGTCACGGAAAGGCCGGCAGTCTCTTTTGCCGTCCGGTCGCATTTCCGGCCGCCCTGGTCACGCCGATCCCCTTTGCCGCCGCCCTGACCATTCGTTGCATATACGCCTCCATCGCGGCCTTTCTCCCTCCGTCCCAGGCATAGTCCCTGACAGTTTTCATCCGGACCCAGGCCGCACGGGATACCCGTGCCCCAAACATCGACTTTGTCAACACGGACTCACATACCCTCCCTACCTGCAAGCGACTCCTGGAACTTCCTCGACAGTCACCCACTGAGCAGCGACCCGGCACTCCACGCATCGTCTCGTCTGTCACGCAGCCAGCCGGCTGGCAGCCCGCGTCGCGCGGCACGGCACACGATCTCAACGCATGCCGAAGTCCGCGGCAGAGTGGATGGCCCAGCAAGCGGACGCAGCTCGGATCATTCTGTCGAAGCTGGCGCACAACGCCGACAAGGGCAGCCAGCGTGGCGAACAGAAGTGAAGACGAGCGCCGAAATGGCCATGCTGGTGGAAAATGGCACCGGCCTCAGCGGTGATCGGCCCCCTGGCGCGGTAATGCAGGAGATGGCGGTAACGCCGCAGACAAAACCCGGCGAGCTGATAACGGGAAACAGCACCCACGCCGCACGGGCGTACGCCGCAAAGGAGGGTACCGACAATTCGTACGCCCCTGTGAAGCCGGACAACGGCAAAGCACCATATAACGGCGGCACGCGAAGGCAGCACCTGGCAACGATACCGCCCGCAACAACCCAGCCAGGCAATGGCGGAGGCTCTGGCAGTGACAGCGCCGCAACGGCAGCGCAGGTGCCAGCAGCGGCAATGGCAGGTGGCAGCGGCAACCTCGCTCAGCACCGCCAGATGCTCAGACGCACCAGTTCAGTCGAACAAGGCGTCGGTAAGCGATTCTGCAAAAACCACGCTGACCTCGCTTTACCGCCCTGACGGCAGGTTACGCAGCGGGGAAGCAGGCCCATACCCCACGTCCGGGCGCCATGGCGTTGCCACGGAAGACCCCACCTATCACAGCTGTATCACCCGCCTGACTGATCAACGCCGACACACACGCGCAGCCTGCGGGTAGGCGACGGCACCCGCTGGCTCAATGCCCGAGTGGGCCTTCAATGCCAACGACAGCGCCTTCCTGCTGCGCACACCGAATGGTGAATGGCACATCTACAGCCTGCGACCGGCAAGGCCATCTGCAGGCTGACGCGCATTGCCGGCGATGCCGAGCCGCAATGGGATCCCAAAGACCAACGTGCTTTTTACTACATGAATGGCGACGGTGAGGGCATGAAGCTCTTCAAACTACCATCGACCTGTCATCCACGTCCTTTGGCACCGAGTACGCCGGCAGGTGGCCGACTTTGCGCAGATCAGAAAATCTGGCCCATCGCCACCATGCCCGGCATGGGCGGCGCCCCTCCTTCGACGGCAACACCCGCAGCCTGATGGCCGACCAGAAAATGGTGACAACTGAGAACCGGCCTGTTCACCTGAACCGAAGGAAGGCAAACTGGTTGGCAAACTGAAAACCGCCTGCCCCGGAATATGCATCTACCAGCCCCAGCGGCATACTGCGTGCGCAGCATCCATATCTCGCGTGGCATCACGGCATACCGCGCGCGATTTTGCAACCACAGCGACTCGGTCGCCTCCCGTGACCGCTGATTGCCCAGAGCGTCAGCATGAAATACCCTGACGAGCCCGCAACAGCAAGGGCGTGAAGACGTTTATGGGTTTCGATGATCAGTATCCCGCACACGGTCATACACCGTCTAACCTGACTTCGCAAGTCTGATAAAACCACGCTGCTCGAAACCGGCTTTTGGCGACAACACCGATGTCGGCGTGCAGATTTCCGGGCCGCCAGCAACAACCGGGCTGATTCCGCTCACCACCTTTGGCGAACAGGACCAGGGTGTACAACCTGAAGGGCGACAACGCCAAACGCCGGTGGTTCCACCGCAAGCTGCGCATGAACATCGACACCAGCAGTTCTGTCGACGGCCAACGACTTTCATCACGACTGACCGACGACAGCGCGCGCAGAACACCTGTCGCCCCAACGGCACCGTCAACCGCGATTTCACCCGCATGCTGTTGACTCAACTGGAACAGCATGAATGCCAACGACGTGGACGCGTATCTGGCATCGAAATTCGTCTGCAGCCGTCCCTGCAGCGGTGCAGCCAATGACGCGATCAGCAGCAGCCATGCCATCCGGCCCGTGGCTGGATGGCGGCGTCACAAACGCTGACATCAAACGCTCCAACATAAAACACTGACATCGAACGCTGACGTCAAACGCTGGCACATTCATAACGCAGCAGCACTCATGAGTAATCGCCCGCCCGTTCATCAACGGCTAGCGGGCGATTGTTACTGCGCCGGCACTAGCTGAAGGCCGGGCAGACCGCGCCGTAGACACCGGCCCCCGGCGAAGGTCACGTCATGAAAGTCACGTCAGCCCAGTCACGCGCTCCCCGCTGTCAGTACAGTCACGCACGTCCCCGCAGCCGGTAATACCACACCCCATCAGCTCGTGCAGCATGGCGCGTGCATTCCACGGTGCCCCGTTGTTCGGGAACCAGGTCGCCCAGGTGGGCGCCTCCAGCTGGCGATAATCGCTGCACAGCGGCACCGGATCGATCCCACCGAACGGGCCACCGCCATCGAGCGATGCATGCAGCGCACTGGTCACCAGCACACCCCTCGGGTCGAGCCCTTCCTCGCGCAGAATGCGGGCCGCACCGTGGATATCCTCCCAGGTCGTGCGGCTCATCGGCACCACACGAATGGCCTCGTCCGGCACGCCCATGTCCAGTGCCACACGGCGCGTGTCGGACGACAGCGCATATTCCGGTGCCGATGCAATGCCGCCCATCAGCAGCAGCAGGCCCCCGGTACGGGCGCCAGGCCTCGATACCGGCCCGCAGCCGCATGTAGCCGCCCTGGTCCAGCCGGGCCTGTCGGCCGTTGGGTGCTTCCGCCCGCCGGATGGCACGATCACCGCCTGAACTCCGCAACGGCTCGTTCGCCGGCAGCGCCTGCGTGGCCAGCGCCACATCACCCGCCGGGATGCACATGCCGTTCACGTCGGGCATGCGTGAAGCTGGCCACGGCCGAAGCCGGCCCTGCCCCCAGATCACCCAGCGCTTCCTGCGCACCCATGACCGCGCCACTGAGACTCAGCCCGGCACCGGCTGCTCCACCCGTGCAGCCAGTGCGCCCCAGGCACCCGCCCGGGCCGGCGCAGCTGCAGCCTGCGACAGGGACGCAGCCGTCCCGCCGCGCCACCTGCGTACCAGCCTGCACTGCTGGCACCAGCCGCGCCACTGCGTACCGGCAGCAACCTTCTCACCCACTGCGCCCTTCGTACCAGCCGCGCTTCTTCGTTCCAGCGTGCCCTTCGTACCCTTTTGCGCCTGTTGCACCTGCTGCAGCCTTCGCCGCAGCCGCTACCCTTTACGCCGGTGCGGCATCTGCCACCTGTTTCTGGCGGCACCGCGGCGCCCCTGTTTCGTGCGCTCACCATGCCGCGCCCCTCGTTGCCGTCACGGCGAGCCGCGCCATCAGGCGCACCCTTTTTCCCCTTGTGCCCGCCGCGCCCTGATCCCCGTGCGCCGACCGGCGCGTCCTGCTGCTGCATCAGCCCCTGCGGCCACGCCAGCAGGTGAAGAAACGGCGTTACCCGCCTGACGGGCCGCACTCCCCTGTGCACGGTCTGCCCCCGGAAGCACCGGCCAATGCCCCGGGTGGCGTCCCATGACCCTCCTGGTCCCCGTGCCCGCTATGAACTGCATGCGGTGCAGCCAGCGGCACCTGCCCCGGCACATTGCCACCATCACCACATTGCCGAAATCCGGTTCGTGATAGCCCAGCGCCAGCTGCTCGAGGCCGACAGCCGCAGCAGCAGTGACCGGCGGCGCCCCAGCGCATCGAGCTGCGCCGTCACCGGTATCGGACGCCCTTCCAGCCACTGCACCCCAGGTTGATCACGGCCGGCGTGGACAGCGCCACGAAGGCCACCGCCACCAGCAGCCCCGTGGTCCGGCGCAGCTTCTTCGCGCGCGGAGCCGCCCTTTTCCAGATTGCAAACACCAGCCCCACCACGACGAGACTGACCGGCATCGGCAGGGAACCATTCCGACGCATCACCCACCAGAAACATGGACGCTCCACCCCTGATCATCACTGGCCATCAGACCGATCAGACCGGCCGGCACACCTGCTGGCGTGCCCTGTCTCGCCCAACGGAAAAGGCCGATGCTACCGTGCGCACGGCAGCAACCGGCCCCTCCAGAATATCCGGGCAAACATACCATCAATAGCGCTACAACAGGCAAAAAATCCCCTGCGACCCCCTGTCACGGGGCACATACAGAGCGTGCCTTCGGCGCCAGCCACAGCCCCGCGCCCTGCATCACATCCACGGGCCGGCGGGCGTCCGCGTCCGGCAGCGGCTGCGGAACTCACTCCGCAAAAGCGTCCGTCAGGCCCCGCCCCGCAGCCGGTAGTACCAGACCCCGATCAGCTGCGTGCAGCATGGCGCGCCTTCCAGGGGCACCATTGTTCGGGAACCACGTTTCCAGCGAGGGCGCATCGAGCTGCTCATAATCGCCGCACAGCGGCACTGGCTCGATACCGACCGAATGCGCCACTGCCAGTGAACGCCGTGTGCAGCGCACTGGTTACCAGCAGCACCTCGCGGGCAGGGTCCATCCCCTCCTCACGCATGATGCGGGCCGCACCGTTGATATCCTCCCAGGTGGTCCGGCTGTGAGAGACGGTACGAATGGCCGAGGCTGGTACTCTCATATCCAGGGCTATCCGGCGCATGTCGGTCGACAGCGCATATTCCGGCGCCGATCCCACGCCCCCATCAGGAACAGCAGCCCCCGGTACGCTGCCAAACCTCGATCCCAGCCCGCAGGCGGTGATATCCATCCTGATCCAGCTGTGCCTGCTTGCCATTGGGCGGCGAATCACCACTGGACGGCACGATCATCGCCTTTGGACGCAGCGGCCCGCTGGCTGGCAGGCAGGTCACCGTGGCTAACATCCCCGCCGGCATGCACATGCCACCGACATCGATGCTGCCACGCATCACCGGCGCACCCATATCAGCCCGTGCCACTGCGCCCTCCCCCAACCTGCCAGCAGACTCGCCCGGGCTCGCCGCCAGCCGTTCAGAAATCGACTGCCGCTCGACCGGCGCAGGCGGTACCCCCAGGGCATCCAGCTGATGTGCCACCGTACGTGTCGGTCCTTCCAGCCACCGCACACCGAGATTGATCACAGCCGGCGGACAGCGCATAGAACAGCATCGCCACCAGCGATCCGGCCGCAAAGCGCAGCTTTCGGCATTGGGCCAGAGCCTTTTCCAGATGACAAAAACCAGCCACACCAGCACGAGACTGGCCGGCATGGGCAGCAGCAGCTCGGACTCGTCTCCCAGCAGGATCATGAATACACAGAACTCCATCAGAAGGTGGGTGTCGTCCCTCGACACTATAAGACGAAGGGGCCGGCCCCACCACGGTTACGCAGCAGCAGCCGGCCCCTTCCAGAGAAGACCATGACCGGCCTTCTCCCCAGCGGGCAAAATACCATCAACGGACGCTCCCGGCCGGGAAAGACCCGTCATCGTACTCGCTGTCATGAAGACTTTGTTACCCCCAGCGTCATCACGACAGCTGCCCCCGGCTTCATCCTCCCTGTTTCCTTCCGTTCCGGCTTCATCCTCCCTGCTTCGTCACCTTCTGCAACCAGGCCCGCACCCGCGCGATGTAGACGCGCTGGCCATGCAGCGTCGTCATCGTGCATGGTCGATGTCCGGCAGGAAGTCACATCGCACGCCCTCGCGCAGCGCAGTACGGTCGTCCGCCGCCAGTGGCGCGGCTCTTCATCGTGTCCTCGAACTGGCTGGCATGGTTGTAGCGCTGCAGGATGCCGCCGGTGAACACTAGATAGCTGGGGCAGCCCGCGCGCACCCGGGCGGCCAGCCCCTCGCCAAAGTCCGTCACCGTCACCACCGGCAGGCCGTAACGACCGGCGTTTCGGGCACGGCCCCGTGACCCTCTGCACGCGCCTCGCGCAGCCGCTGCAGCTGCCCAGCACCGCCTTGCGCAGCACCGGCCAGGTCAGCGTGCGCAGCCGCAGCCCCCCAGCGCAGCAGCTGCGTGCGCCGGTTGGCAAAAGCTGTAGCCGTCCACCATCACCAGCCCCGCCACGCGGTCATCGTCCGGCGCATACTGGTAGCCGTATTCGGCCCCGAACAGATACCGGCCAGCACCACGCGCTGCACCCCGGTCTGCGCCTGCAGCAGATCGATGGCCGAGCGGATATCGCGGCTCACCTGCGCCAGCATGCCATCGGTGGCCTGGGTGCGCCCGCTGTCGCCCAGTCCCGGTCAGGTCCAGCCGCAGCGACGGCAGCCCGCTTCGGCCACTGCCCGCGCCAGCTTCACTGCACGCGGTGCGGCCCGATGCGGTGAATGACGCCGGAGTTCAGGAAGATCACGCCACACGATGCTCCAGCAGCCGGCTCCGTCAGCGTCCCGATCAGGTGATCATCCGCCCCGAACTGCACCAGCCGTCTCGCGGTACCCCGGTGACACCGTGGCTGCTGGTGATGTGGCACCAGCCCGGGATTCCGGACGCGCCTGCCCTTGCGGTTTCTCCGTTGCTCCGTTCATCTCAGCCATGGAACTCCCCTCCGACAGCCACGCGCAGCAGGCGTTTCAGTGCCGCATCCGGCACCAGCGGTGTGTTCAGCGCCCTTCCGAGGTCCAGTCGAACCACATCCACTGGCACCAGCGTCAGGCCGGCCGGGCCGGCGGTCTTCCGGCCACGGCAGCGCGCCGTTGGCCTGCAGTGGCCGCCACGTGCTGCACGGGCAGCGTGGACCAGTCCTGGCGGTCCAGCCTGCGGATGCTGCCGTACCAGCCGCGGTGACAGCGCAAAGCCCATCGCCTCCGACAGGTCGGCCTCAGCCTGCTGGCGCTTCAGCTGCGCATCCGGCACCGTCGGCAGGCTGAAGGCCAGACGCAGCGCGGCCCGCTGATGGTCCTGCCACAGCGTGTCCAGATAGGCCTGTCCCTGCACCACCGGATCCCAGCCGATCAGCCGGTCGGGTGGCGCCCCTCGGTCAGCATGTCCAGGCGCGTGTCGCGGCCCTACGAGGCGAGCGGCCAGCACCGCTCACCGGCCTGTCCGTGGTCTGGCCGCCTGTCGCCTGGCTCTCCGGCACGGTTGCTTCCCCGGTCAGCGCCCCCGTATCCGGTGCGCCATCATGTCCACCAAACCGCAGCGCAGCCTGCCAGCCCACCGCAAAGCCAGCCGGATGCCCAGCCAGCCAATCGCGTCGGTACCGGCCTTCTGGCGCAGACACTGGTGGGCAGCCAGCGCATCCAGCTGCCAGCCCTTCATCTCGCCGTCCAGGTCATCGCCGGACGAATCGCCGCACCCATGAAAATCGAAGCGCAGCACATGCACGCCCATGCGCGCCAGCCGGTCGGCCAGCACACGCAGCAGCCGGTGCGCCCGCACCGCCTCCCCGTCCGAGCGGGATTCAGAATCAGCACCCCGCGGCCACGCTCGGCCCTCGAGGGCGGGGTGATACAGCGCAGCCAGCCGCCGGCCGCTGCCTGCCGGAATGTCGATGGGCACCATGACGGTCAACCCCCAGAGAACACAGAAAACCACGGTACGCCGCCCGCATTGCTGCGGCCACGGCGCCCCCACGACCACAGTCTCGCCGCCCGCGCAGCCTGCACAGGCCACGCAGCCCACGCCCCGGGCGCAGCACAGGCCGGACAGCAAACGCAGCTGAGCAGCCACCAGCTGGCGCGGCAGAACAAAAGCGCCGAACCATGCAGGGCACGCGGCCCTCCCGATTCAGCGCCTTCCAGATGCCCCACCGCGACGGCCGTCGCGGTGGTCTGGTCACATCACCATGCGGCGATCACAGACGCCAGACGGCCTTGCCGGCCTCTTTGACTTCGGCCGGATCCCGTGCGCTCTTGACATCGATGAACACGCCCTTGTCGACCAGCTTGTCGAGCAGCGCGGGCAGCCCCGCTGCTGATAGGCCTGGTGCGACACGGCAGCCACGATGGCGTTGGCTCTTGGGCAGCTTGTCCCAGTCGACCAGATCGACACCGTACTCTTCGTGAGCCTCTTCCTTGTCGGCAATCGGATCGTGGATCAGCACGTTGATGCCAGGGCTTCCAGCTCGCGCACCACGTCGATGACCTTGAGTTGCGCAGACGGGCACATCCTCCTTGAAGGTCAGACCCAGCTACAATCACGGTCTGGCTAGCGGTCTGCAGACCCTGACGGGCCAGCATCTTGACGGTCTCGCTCGGCAATGAACTGGCCCATGTTGTCGTTGATGCGACGGCCGGCCAGGATCACCCGGCGATAGCCCAGCATCTGGGGCCTTGTGCGTCAGGTAGTACGGGTCCACGCCGATGCAGTGGCCACCCACCGACAGGCGGAACGGCAGGAAGTTCCACTTCGAGCCGGCGGCCTTGAGCACTTCCAGCGTATCGATGCCGATGCGGTCGAACACGATGGCTCAGCTCGTTCATCAGGGCGATGTTCAGGTCGCGCTGGTGTTCTCGATCACCTTGGCGGCCTCGGCCACCCTTGATGCTGCTGGCACGGTGCACGCCGGCGGTGATCGACGCGCTCGACGAGCTTCGCCACCTTCTCCGAGCGTCTCGTCGGGTGTCGCCGGAGACGACCTTGACGATGGTGGCAGACGGTCGCCGCTTTGTCACCCGGGTTGATCCGTCGCTGGCGAGTAGCTGACGTTGAAGTCGGTCTTCCACTCATGCCGGAGTTCTCCAGCACGGGGATGCAGACATCCTCGGTGACCGGCACACGGTGGATTCGTAGATGACCGTGGCGCCCTTCTTCATGTTGGCGCCGACGATCTTGCTGGCCGAGACCAGCGGGTGAAGTCCGGCAGGCGGGCCGAATCGATCGCGGGGACGGCCACCACCACCATGTCGGCCTTGCCGATCTCTTTCGGGTCATCCGTGATCTTCAGCTTCGTGGCCAGGTCGAAATCACTGCTCCACCTCGCCGGTCACGTCGTTGTAGCTGTTGCAGACGGCAACCCTTTTGCTTTTCGAGACGTCGAGCCGACCGTATCGAAGTGCATTTACCAAACTCGATGGCCAGACGTGGCACAGCATATCCCAAACCGACTACTGCAACCGTTGTCATATTCTTTCCGCCACACTGTGAGGTCAACGCGCACCCTTCTTCCGAAGGACAACCTGAATGGTCTCAAATAAAACCATGAAATCCAGAAACAAAGAGTGGTTCTTGACGTAAAAAGATCGTATTCGCAGCTTCTCCATGGCCTCTTCCACGGAAGCGCCATAATCCATACGCACCTGGGCCCAGCCGGTGATCCCGGGCTTCACGTAGTGCCGTATATCGTAATATGGTACCCGCTGATTCAGTTTTTCGACAAAATATGGCGCTTTCCGGGCGGGCCAACGAAGCTCATCTCGCCGCGCAGCACGTTGATCAGCTGCGGCAGCTCGTCGATCCGGGTCAGACGGATGAACTGTCCCACCTGGGTGATGCGGGCGTCCCCCACGGTGGCCCAGCGCGGTCCGTCCTTCTCGGCATCCTGCACCATCGAGCGGAACTTGAGAATGTCGAATGACTCACCCGGCGCACAGACGCGCTCCTGGCGGAAGAAGACGGGCCGTCCCGTCTCCAGCAGGATCACCACCGCCGTGACTGAGCATCACGGGCGAGGCCAGCAGCAGGCACCGACGCCACCGACACGTCGAACAGCCGCTTGATGATGGCACGGGTCGTGCCTGCGAAAACCCGTCGCCATAGACCAGCCAGCCGGTGCGCAGGTAGCTCAGGCGGATGAGGCCCAGCTCCCGCTCGTAGAAGCTCAGCAGGTCCATCACCCGATGCCGGCCAGCTTGCATTCGAGCAGCTCGCCCAGCGGGATGCGTCCGCCACGCCGCTCGTGCGCAGCCACCACGATGTGGGAAACCTTGTGCCGGCGCGCCACATCGATCAGTTTCTCGTCCGGCGCGGCCGGCGGCCGCCCGCCACTGGCCGGCACCTGCGCCACCAGATGCGCGCGGGGCTGGCCGGCCAGGATGGCCAGCACCCGTCGGCCTCCTCGCCCTCGCCCATCACCATCACCCGGCGGCCACGGCGATGCAGGAAGCCCGCCCGATAGGCCACACAGCGCACCACCAGAATGCCCATCAGCCCGAACACCGAGGCAATGGCAAACACGCCACGCCCCACTTCGGAGTCGGAAACACAGAACACCACCGACAGCGCCAGCAGCGTGACCTCATGATATCGACGCAAAGACCTTCTGCACCACCTGCCGGAAGGGTTCGTCCTGCTGCCGGCTACGTACAGCCCGAAGGCCGTCATGGTCAGCATCACTCAGCGTGGCGAACAGCACCCCCTGCGGGTGGAGAACACCAGGCCGTCCTCGTTGAGCAGGCGGATCTGGTAGCCCAGCACCATCGAGCCCACCAGCACCAGGGCATCGACGACGGGCAGCACGGCAAAGCGGACTCGGAGGTAATGGACTGAATGCGCGTATGGACTAGATGATCGGTTGGGCGCGTCTGCCGCATCGGGCAGACCGGTCGAGGACAGTCAGGAAGTCGGCAGGAAATCAGACGGCAGGCGGCTGGAACATCGCATTCATCCCGGCGGTCGCCACGCGCAGACCGCCGGGCCTGACGAAGCCGGCAGGAACACCGGCGCCCCCGAACCGGCGCAACGGGGGCCGGCAGGCATCTGCCGGATTCAGGCATGATCACCGCCATGCTGCGGCAGACCCTGCATCAGCCCGACCGGGTGCCGCCAGGAGATGAGTACCGGCACCACCATGTAGGCCACGGCCACACCGCACAGGGCCAGCGTCAGCAGACAGCCGGACACCTCCAGCTTGCACAGGTCGATGCCCGCCAGACCCAGCACCGCCTGGATGCCGACCAGCGCCACCGGCGAGTAATGGGCCGTACGCACCGACTGCGGCAGGCGACGCAGCGCAGGCGAGCCATCCAGCCAGCGCAGCGCCGCCACGCGGCCGCCCCGGGCCAGCCACCGCGCACGAACCGAACACCGGCACGGCCACCAGCCACAGCAGCGCCGTGGTACCACCGCGCACCTCGGCGGTGATGGAACCCAGCCGCAGGCCGCCCCACGACACCATGAAGCCCAGGGCCCAGCAGACCGCCGCGCGCCCGCAATGCCGGATGCGGCGCCACGGCATGCTGACAGGTAGATGAGGCAGCCCACCAGCGCACCGATGACCGGCAGCGCCACGATGGCTAATCCCCTCATACAGCGAGTAGCGCGAGCCGCCATCGGCATTGGCTGCAGCCGAAAGAACATCAGCAGCAGCAGCTGCACCACCATGGCGGCCCGGTAGCGCGGCGGCTCTTCGGCAGGCGGTCGAGCGTGGAGGCGGCGATGGGCAGCAGCACGCTGACGGCGGCGAGCATCGCGAAGCCCACCGACCAGGTGACCCGGCCATGATCGAGCCAGGCAACAGGAAGACCGCCGCCACTAGCCGTGCCGACGATTTTCGAACACGCGGCGCACGGTGGCGCCGAACGGCTTCTGCCACCAGGGGTTCCAGCCACAGGCCCGCCAGCACCAGCGAGGCCGCCCCGAAGATGAGGCTCCCGGTCGGAGGCCGGCCAGGGATCGGAGTAGAACGCCGCCACGGCCACCCCATGGCCATGGCCACGGCACTCGGCAGAACGCACGGCAGGCTTGCCGCGCAGGAGGTCGCGCAGCAGCGGCACGGCGCCAGCTGCGGCAACGAAGGCAAATCAGCAATGAGGCGAAGGCAGAGGCTGCATGGGTGCAAATGACTGAAACATGGGCTGTGCATCAGCTTACCTTACCCGCGACAGAAGGCGTGGAAAGTATGCCCGCCCCGCTGTTGATCCCCTGCAACAATTTGAAACCCGTACAGAGAATTAGAATGCTGTAGGACATTTTTCACACGGACTTCCGTCCTCGTTTATCCTAAAGGCTCGCATGTACCGTCCACGCTGACGGTGCACCCCTCCGCCAGCCAACCGGCCCCGCCGGCCTGGCAGCAGCAGCACAGCGACCAGCCACACGCCGACCGGCAGCCATGCCACGGCCGGCGAGCCCGGTGCTCCTGTCTGCCTCCCTCCGGCTGCCTCGTGCAGGCATCCCGAACACCTTCCAGATCACACCTTCTTTCACATCCCATGGACGTTTTCTTCCCTGATGGCCGGGCGCAAGGCGCGCTGGTCGTGACCGGCGCGGCCGGTTTCATCGGCTCCCACCTGGCAGAATCCCTGGCACTGGCCGGCCAGACGTGATCGCCATCGACGACTTCTCGACCGGCAAGCAGGCCAACATCGACGCCATCATGGCTGGCACCTGGGCCGCCGGCCAGAACGGCTGCACTTCGAGGAAGGCACCGTCTGTGACCGCGACTTCTGCACCCGCATCGTCGAGGGTGTCGACTACGTGCTGCACCAGGCTGCGCTGGGCTCGGTGCCCCGCTCGATGGTCACGCCGCTGGCCTCGTTCAAGGCCAACGTCACCGGCTTCATGGAAATTCGACGCCGCCCGCCTCGGCCGGCGTGAAAGTCCTTCGTCTGCCCTCGTCCAGCTCGGCGGTTATGCGACCATCCCCGCCTGCCCAGGTGGAAGACACCGTCGGCAACGTGCTCTCGCCCTACGCCGCCACCAAGGCCGCCGACGAACTCTTTGCCGGCGTCTCATGCTCGCAGCTACGGCATGCGCACCGCCGGCATGCGCTACTCACCGCATGTTCGGTGCCCGGCAGGATCCGAACGGCGCCTCTGCCGCCGTCATTCCGCGCTGGACGGCCGCCCTGTTGCAGCGAAGAAGCGGTGAAGATCAACGAGATGGGCAGACAAGCCGCGACTTCTGCTTCGTCGACAATGTGGTGCAGGCCAACATCCGGGCCGCCCTGACCCTGGCCGAAGCCCCGGCCGGCACCACCGATGTCTTCAACGTGGCCGCCTCGTTCCGCACCACGCTGCTCGAACTGGCCGACCTGCTCTAAGCGCTCTGCTGCAGAAGAAAAAGCCCGAACTGAACATGCCCGACCCGGTCTTCCAGGACTTCCGTCCGGGCGATGTGCGCCACTCGCTGGCCGACATCAGCCACAGCCGCGAGCGTCTGGGCTAGCGTGCCCAGCCACGCTGGAACAGGGGCTGCGCGAGGCCCTGCCCTGGTACATCGCCAATCGGCCTGAAACATCGCCAGCCCGGCCTGAGCTCGCGTCACTGAAACATCGCCAACCCGGCCTGGGCCTGCGTCACCAGCAGCCGGAAACGGCAGGGCCGGCCACCTGCCGCCGCCCTGCTGGCTCCTGTACGCTGCCGCGGAACGCAGCACCCTGCCCGGCAGGCCAGGGCAGTCCCAGACCGGACGCCGCGATGCACCAGGTGCACGTCCAGCGGGCTGCCACGCCAGCAGGGTCCCTGACGCGGGCTTGCCTGCCGGCCGGACATTTCCATGGCCAGCGCCCTCCGCCGGCTGCCTTGCGCGCATTGGCCACCCCCAGTGACGCGCCAGCGACACTTTCCGCCCTCCTGACGGAATGTCTTGACGAAGTTACAATTTATAACCACTTGCAACAAAGCGGCTGCTGCAAAAATGTTGCAGCAGCGCGCGGTGTTGTCTCGGATGAGACCACGCGGGCCCGGCGGTACGGACCGTTAGTGCGGCCGGCGGCCACCGTCTGCCACATGCCTGCCGCCGGTCGTCTGCCGGACGGACGCTCCTCCCCTGCCGGAACGCCCGGGTTCGATAGAGTATCGGCATGCACACCATCTCTGCCCATACGCTCCCGGTCTTTGGCCTATCGGGGTCAGCCTGCTGTTCGCCCTGACCCTGTTCATCGCCACCTTCATGCTGGTCCGCTTCCAGCCTCCAGCAGCCGCGCCAGCCCGGACGGCAGAACCTGTGGTGGCTCCACGGCGCTGGTGGGCGTCACCTGTGCTTTCTGGCAGAGAGCCTCGCTGATCATCGATCCGCTGCGCTCGGGGCATGGTTGGCCGCTGCGCGGCTGCGCCCTGCTCACCGCCGCCCTCATCCTGGGCTGGCTGGTCCCGGCCGGCCGGCAGCTGGCGTCCCTGCCCTCGCGCACCCCTGCTGGAGAAGAAGAACCAGCAGCTCACCGAAGAACTCGCGCGCATCCGCCAGGCCAACGAGTCATCGCCCTGTCGGAGGCCCACTACCGGCTGCTCGATGGACACGGCGTCCGAGGCATCTGGATCGTCGACCGCACGGCCGCATCAAGCTTTGCCAACCGCACCTGGCCGACATGCTGGGCACCACCCCGAACAGGTGAAGGGCCGCGCCCTGCTGGAGATGGTGCCCGAGGCCGAGCGCCCGGACATCATCACCCTGCTGCAGCGCCAGCAGCCGGGCGAGCCGTGCGCACCCTGTGCCACCTGCTGCGTCCCGACGGCACACTGGCGCTCGTGCATCTCCAGCACCCCATGACCCAGGGCAGCGCCACGGGTAGCAGCCTGTCGGTGATCGCCGACCTGAGCGACCAGATGAAGGTGCAGGACGAGCTGCGCAAGGTGGCCGCCGAACTGCAGCAGTGGGTCCAGGGCCGCACGCTGGCCTCACCGCGAGACGGCCAACCAGCTGGCCACCATGCTGGAAGCCACCCGCGCCCAGTCCCGCGCCTGCGGCATCCTGCAGGACCTGAGCGACATGCTGCGGTCCTGCCCCACCCCAACGAGGCTGCGCGGGTGGCGGGCGAATTCGCCACCCGGCTCTTCCCGACTGCCGATTCCGGCTCCATCTACATCATCGAACCAGGCCAGGCGCGCTTTCGCCTGCTGGGCTCCTGGGGCCTGCAGAACGAAACCGCCGAGACCCCTGCACCTGAACGACTGCTAGGGGCTCGCGCCAGAACCAGGCCCTATCCCCGCAACGAAAACCAGATCGGCCTGGCCGCCATCACCTGAGCATCGGCCCCAACCGCCACAGCTGCCGCATGCCGATGTTCGCCAACGGCCAGGCCTACCGGTCTGATTCTGCCTGCGCAGCGACCAGTCCCTTCCTGGGCGACAACGCCGAGCGCACCGCCGCCAACCAGAAGATCCAGCGTCTCTGCCGGCAACGTGGCGCAGTTCATGGCCAACCTCACGCTGCGCCAGACGCTGGAACAGGCCTCGCTGCGCGATCCGCTCACCAACCTGTTCAACCGCCGCTACTTCAACGAGCAGCTGGCCATCAATTCGAGCGCGCCAGCCGTGCCCGCTCGCCGCTGGCTCCTGAGAGGTGGACATCGACCGCTTCAGCGCCTGAACGACCGCTACGCACTGAGGCCGGCGACCGCGTGCTGCGACAGGTGTCGGAAGTGCTCACCCAGAGCGCCCGGGCGGGCGACATCGTCTGCCGCTGGGGTGGCGCAGCTTTCTGATCCTCTGCCGGGCCCTGAACGGCACCTTCCATAAGCGCCGCGCCGACGAGATCCGCCGGCGCGTCAACGAGCGCGGAAGTGGTGGCGGCACCCGGCTGGCGCGTATCCATCGGCGTGGCCGTCTACCCGAACACGCCTCCGACCCGACGGCCTGATCAACGTCAGCGACCGGGCGCTCTACGCCTCGAAGGGCGCGGCCGCAATCGCGTCACGGTGGCCGTGGTCGGTCTCTGAGGCCGCCGTTCACACCCGGAGGCCCAAAGGGAGCACGCGAGGCAAGGCCCCTGAGACAGGAGGGGCTGGCCTGGTTCCACAAAGGCGACATGAGGGGCAGGCCAGATTCCACCCCCAAGGCACGCAGTGCGAACGCCTCCCATGGCATGCACAGGACCTGCGCCACAACCGTGGCGCACCGGAAAACGGAGACACCTATACAGCTTTTTGAATTATAATTTCAGAATCACTGACAAAACCAGTTCGAGAACAAACTGGTTTGCGCGTTTCTCCAAAGCAACACAAACCCCTGAAAAACGGCCCCCAAAGCCCGTCGGGACAGTTAAAAGCCACCACATTATTCTGACTATTGTTGCATGGCTGCGTTTTGCGTCGTTACGTTACGCATAAACGCGAATTGATGTCGAAATTTGGCAAACTATCGAAGAAGCGAACGTCCGTACTGTCTTTTGCTGGCAAACGTCGCGCAACCGCAAACACACGGCACGCAGAACTCAACCTCTGGACGGAATGGCTTTTGTCGAATATCCTGGCCCATCTCCCGCTGAACCTTTCGGAAATCGCCGAACGCACCGCCTGTGGCGTGGTGCTGGCGCCGTCCTGCTGCTGGGCTTGACTGGCCTGGCTGATCCAGGCCGCACGACGCAACCATGCCGTGTCACGCCTGATCGAGAGCGCGCAACCGCGAACAGCGGGCCGACATGGAAGAAAAGCCGTCTGTTGGCCGAAGACATGGCCCTGGAGCAGGCCGACAAACTGGCCCAGCAGGCCGCAGCATCGAGGCCCCTCACAAGCCCGGCTGGCGCAACACGTTGCGCGCGCCCGGCAGGAAGCCCTGACACACGACGCCCAGCCTGCCGCGCACCACGGGAAACACGGTGCGCAACCCATCACGGACGCGCCGCACAAAACCCGATACAGGGTGCACAGCCCACTGCGGACATCCCTCACGGAACCGACACATGGGACACAGTCCTCCGCGGACGCCTCTCACGAAAACCGGAAACACCGGGCACAGCCCACCGGCAGATACGCCCAACGAAAACCGGGCGCACGGTACAACCCGTCTGAACGCACGAAAACCGGCGCACGAGCACAGCCGTCACGAGGCGAAGCACACCTGATGCCCAGCACGTCGTGCACACCAGCACGAACCCCAGACGCACAGCCCCCAAAGTCTGACACAGCAGTAGTGCGCAGCCGCCCCCACCTCGGCCGCTGCCGCAGCGCGCTGCCACAGCATCCTGACATGCATGCAGAATTACCGCATGCAGCATGCCAGCTGATGCTACTGCCGTCCAGCACCCTGCAGACCCGCGTGACAGCTCCACCCGCGCCAGCCCCGCAGATGCCCGACAGCCTGACGAGGCACCCACACCACCACCATCACCAGCCCGCCGTCGGTCACCAGCTACACCTCCATCATGGCGCTGCAGGATGAAGTGCGAAAGGGTCATCGACGGGGCACACTACTCTCACCACGGCCGATCTGGCCCGTCGCGCAGCCATCCGCGCCAACATCCGGCACGCCGAACAGCGCCCCGCGCCCGCCAGGCCCAGGCGCACAGACGGCTCAGGCGGCACAGGGCACGCAGGCTCCGCCGCCCTCCCACAAGCCGGACGACACCGCATTCCAGCGCCCCGGACAGGCGTGCCGACAGCTCCGACGAAGCAGGTGCGACGCAGCGCCAATGCCTTCCTGCAGGATGAGCATGACCCTCGCGGCCCTGCTGACGCGCGCATCTCCGCCTCGGCCGAAGCTTCCTACGCCGAACTGAACGAAAGCATGTGCGCACCACCGCCGCCATCAGCAATCTGGCCCAGACGCTCCGGGTTGCCGGCCCGGGCCTCGCGAATCGCCGCCCGGGCCCTGCTGGCCACGCAGGCCGCCCAGGCGGTGCAGAGCAGGCGAATTGCCACATCCGCGCCCACATCCGGCTCACCGGTTCGGCACGCCACCGAATCCATATCGCACCGCGGGTGGAGACACGCCGTCGCACCTTCAGCAGAGATGGCCTCCAGCCAGCACGCGCAACACGCGCATGCAGCGCCGCCTCCACGCACCGTGGCCAGCGCAAACAGCGCGGCCCACCCACCGCGACCACCGCAGCGCCTGCGGAATGCTGGCGTCAGGGCACCAGCCCAACGGCTTTCGACCGCCATGCCTTCGAAGGTGCATGCACTCAAAGCAGCGTCTGGCCCTGGAGCTGCGCAGCAGCGCGAGGCCCGCCTGCTGCGCAACTACGAAGCCGAGTCACCAGCCGGTGGCGCGAAGCCCACCTGCGGGGCGAAAACCCGCCGGGTGAGCCTGCGGGCCAACGTGTCACAGGCCCCTCGAGGCCGTACTGCGGGAAACGGCGCTCGTGGGCCGAGGCGGGCCGCGAGCTGACCCGCCTGCGCGCCCAGCTGCGACAGCGGCAGGCCATCAACCGATGAGCGTACGGCCCGCCGTCGACATGTCGCGCCTGCTGGCCACGCCGGAAAGCAGTACGCCCCGCCGGCACCAGCAGACGCACCCTGCACCGATGCTGCTGCGCGACCGGCTGCATCACGCCGCACAGACCTTCCGTCGTCGACACCGGCGCGTGCAGGCGGCGACGCGCGCGCGTCCTGAGTCCGCAGGCTGCGCACGCCCGCGGCCGGGCGTGCATGCCCAAAGCATGCACGCCAGCCGTGCTGTACGCAGCTCCAACTGTTCTGCCGACGAGGGGCGTACATTTTGTTTCTGCACACGCGTCACCCACCCTACGCCCCCGCTTGCCTGCACGCTGCGGGCCGGCGGCGGCGCTGTCAGTCTGCTGCACCTCTTCCTGCGAGCGGGCGAACGACGGCAGCACCACCACACCGGCCGTCACGTTCGTGCGGCGGCGCACCAACGGTGAGCTGGCGATACGTGGCACCGTTCAGGTTTGCTGGCCCGCACGAAGCCGGCCACCCAGGCCGACGGATGGCGCTTGTTCAGCGACGTTTCAGTCGTCATGATCCATTCCGCTGTAGCCGCCTTTCGGCGCATGGGCCCGGCCGCCAGCTGCGCGCATGCTGTGGCTCGACCGCATAGTAATAATGGTGCGGGTGCGCGTATTGGCGAAACACCGGCCCGGCCCAGGCAGCAAAATTCCAGCCCGACAGCCCACGCACATCGTTCACCCGCAGTTCAGAGGCTGGGGCTGAACACCCAGCCCGTTCTGCAGACGGCCCAGCGGCATGGCGTAGCGCAGCGGCAGCGCCAGCCGCAGCTCCTGCTTTGCCTGCGCATCCCGCCACAGGTGCACCTGCAGGCGCGGCCCGATCTCGAACGCAGCCAGCCGTGCGCGTGCCGCGCGAATCCGTCGACTGGTGCGACGCACCGGCGGCGAGGCGAGAAAGCCCGCTCATCAGCTCGTGGCGGTCGCTTCCAGCTCCCACAGATCGGCACGGATTCCGCGTCCACCCGCAGATGCACGGCGGACGGTGAGACAAAAACCGGGCAAAAGGCGAGATAGCTGGCTGCCGCCGGTCCGACCCGCAATAATCGGGCGGCGTGATGGCCGAGCGGCCCCAGCAGCTCCCGCACGGGCGGGAACGGTAGCATTCAGGACGGTGACGCGCGCGCGGGCGTCCGTGCGGCCCGGCTGCGAAGCGCCGCAGAAGTGACGCGGTACGCATTCACTGAGCCAGGAAAGGCCGGGCGGCAGCAGCACCGGCACCAGCACCGGCATCAACACCAGCACCGCTGCTTCCAGCACCAGCACCATGAACATCATCGCGCATGACACCGCGAAACGGAGCCGGTCACGCGTCGGGCGCGGCCTGGCTCCGCACACTGGCGCAACGAGGAGGCCGCCGGCCACTGCCAGCCAGCGCATGGTACCACGGCAGAGGTCGCAGAAAATCAGCAGAAAATGGCGCGAGGAGAGGACGGGGCGCCACCCCTGGGAGCATGTCATGGACTCACTCGGGACCTGCGCGGGGACTTCGCGCACGCATGGCCGAATGAGGTTCGTGACACGCCATCCGGCACCACGCCGTCAGAACCGCAAAGAGCCCTATGGTCCCCGCAACGGCCCGGCGCCGATCCGCAGCGCCACCGCGGCATTCCCCGGCGCGGCCGACCGACGACCACAAAAATGGGTAGGCCGATGCAACGACATGCGAGGCGGGTGTGCATGGATTCATATGCGTCTACCGTACGCCCCTGTGGTACCGCACGCCGGACAAGGCCACAGAGCGCCGGGTACCCAATGGCTTCAGGCGCACACAAAGTCTGCGAGCGCTTTGGGACCCAGGATCAGGATGAGCCAGAGCGCCCTGCTCGGCGATGTCAGGGGCTGCTGGCGGCAAATGACCGCGCTGGATCGCCACGATCATGGAGCCGAAAGTGCCACAGGACTGTAGAGGCAAGGCATGCGATCCGTGCTTTGCGCCGATGGCAGCTATCACGGTGGAACCGTCAGACAGCGTATGGTCCGCGTCAATGCTTCCGCGCCTGCGGCTTGCTGTCCTGCCCAGTATTGCGGCGCACGGCGCGTATGCCTGCGGGGCTTTTCCCTGCCAGGCCTTTTGCAGCCTGCCCTTGCCCGCAGCTCTTCCCTGCTGGCGCCGGGGCAGTGGCGATACCGATCCGCAGACGGTATGGCCGCCGGTACCGGCACAGGGCGCCAGCCTGCGGCCGGACGGGAATTGACCAGCACCTCGTCACCGGCGCAGCAGCACGACCAGCGGTTCGCCGCGGTATTCATCCTGCGACGTGCGCTGATAGACTTCACCGCCTCGAACTCGTCACCCACCGCCAGCGGCGACGTGTCGTCGAGCAGCGCCCGGGAGAGCGCCAGTCGAGCGTCGGCGTCAGGCGGCCCGTGCGGTCCAGCGGCACCAGCGCCGTCAGCGTCGGACGCGCCTCCGCATTCAGCGGCCGCATCCATTCACGGTCCTGCGGTGTGGACGCGTGCGTCGCGAGCGCATCCATCCGTCAGACGCACGCAGGGCAGCGTAATCTTCACGAAACCAGACGGCCACGCAGGTACATCGGCCGCGCATGAGCATGCTGGCGCGGAAACCCGGGCGCGCCCATACCGGCATGCGCACCCGGCCGCTCCACGCAGCCGCCACCAGGGCCAAACACCGACGCCTGCCACGCCGCTGGCTGCATGCCACCTCCCGACCACCACACGAACACATCAAGACATCCCTGCGGTGATTATAGAGGCGGCCTTTCACGGGCGCCTCTTCCCTGACTGCCGGCCGTATGCCTGCACCGCAGAGCTGCAGCTCTGGAAACCCACGGCTTGCCGTCCGGATGCATCAACGACAATGCCGACACACGGACGCCGCCGGAATCCCTTGCCCGCATGCCGATCCATAGCGGCTGCCATGCGGGCCAGAACGGCTGCCTGCGAGCAGGCATGCACACGCAGCGGCGGCTGCGGGCGCGCAGAGCCGCCACGGACACTGCATGGCGGGCGCACCGCCGACTTCGCCGGCGCATGCGCAGCATCACCAGCCAGGAACCCTCGCATGGCCGTCAAAGAGACTCAAAACCGCCGACTTCGACAGCACTTTCATCAGCAACAACGGCCATCGTCATTCTCGACTTCTGGGCCCCGTGGTGCGGCCTGCAGTTTCCGCGCCTGTCTTCGGAGAAACGTCTCGGAGGAGCACCCCGACATCGTCTTCGCCAGTCAATACCGACGAGGAGAACAGCAGCCTGGCGGTCACTTTCGGCATCCGCTCCATCGCTGATGGTGTTTCGCGAGCGCGTCATCGTCTTCCAACAGGCGTGGCGCCCCTGCCCAGACGCGCTGGACGACACTGATCCGCCAGATCCGCGAGACTCGACATGGAAGAAATCAGCGCAGCGCCCAGCTACTCGGCCGACGAGGTCGGGCTGCGACCTGCCCTGCGCTCCGATGAGCCACAGCCTCCAGCCCGCTCGCCCGCTCACGCTGGCTGATGGTGACGCTCACGTTCATCAGGGCACCAACTGGCCGCTGTTTTCACTGGCGGTGCGCGGTGTCGGTCTGAGACCGCTTCCGCGCGCCCCAGCCATGCCAGAGTGGCCGGCATCCTGCACTGCTGCTCATCGCCCGTGCACGGGGACATTCGCTGCGCATCCCGCGCCGGCACTGGCCCGCGCGCGCAGTGCTCGGCCTGGGGCTTTCTGGCGCTGTGGAACGTGTAAGCCACCACGCTGGCCACCACCCTCATTCCGTCCGGGCAGGCCGCCCTGCTGGGCTTCACCATGCCACTGCAGGCCGCGCGCTGCTGTCGTGGCTGCTGTTTGGCGAAGATTCTCGCTGCGCCGACACTGCGCGCTGCTGCTAAGGCAGCGCCGGCATCGTGGTGCTGATGGTGCCCGCCTTTGCGCCACGCCGACGCCCGCTGGTGTGTTCTACCAGGCTGATTTCCGCGGGCGGCGCCTGATCCACCAGTCTCATGAAGCACTGCCCCATTCCGTACCCGTATCGGTGGTCACCGGCTGGCAGCTTTTTCTGGCCTCGCGCTGCCCGTCGTGGCCCGGCGCCCTGCTGCCTGGGCGATCACGCCTGGTTCGTGCCCTCGGCGCCTCGTGGCTGACCTGGGCAGTACATCATGCTGATCCCATGCTGTTCCGGCAACCTGCTGTGGTTCCTGCTGATCGGCTGGCTGCAGAGCTCGTGTCGCTCTCGCCCATCATGCAGTTTCCGATGGTGGCCATGCTCGCAGGCGCCATCGCCCTGGAACGTGAACCGCTGGGCTGGCGGCGAGTGGCTGGCCATCGCGCTGTCGGCCTCGGCTCGGGACTGATGCTGTTTCGTGGTCGCGGCGCACTCGGCGGACGGCGCCGGCCATATGTAGCTGCCGCGAAGCTTCACGCGCCGGACGCCTAACCCTCCGGGCATTCGGGCGGTTGTGCGTTCACGTTCGACGTTCCTGCGTTCGGGGCGTTTCGCGACGCTGCTGCGTTCAGGCGCGCTGCTGCGTTCGGGCGTTCGGGCGTTCAGGCGTTCGGGCGTTCGGGCGTTCAGGCGTTCAGGCGTTCAGGCGTTTCGGGCCGATCATCGCACCACGACGACCACCGGCGCGCAGACCCGCCGGCACATGGCGCGTTTCTTTCAGCGTCTTTTCTCGCCCCAGGAATGTAGATGCTGCCCAGCGTGGCCAGCACCACGTTCATCTGCGACGGCGTGAAGCCGTGGCAATGCCATTGCGGTGAGGTGAGACGCAGATAGCTCCAGCGCTGCAGCCGCAAAAATGGGCGCCCGGCCGGGTTCTGCCGTCTTGCGACTGAAAGGACGGCTGTCACGCCAGCAGCGACATCACCAGCAGACGCCACCATGCCCACCGCCTGCGGCGAAGGCATCCTGCCCGTTCACGTTGGCCACCGCGGAAAATACGAATGGCCCACGCAGCCCCACCGGCTGGAGCCAGCGGCGTGATCACGCCCCTTTCATGTCCACCCTTGTGCCCGGCCCCTCCTGCCGGGTGGTGAGATACGATGCCCAGCACGATCAGTGCAATGGCGGCAAAACCACCAGCTTTTCCTGTGCCGAAGATACTCGCCAAAGCCCAGCACGCCTGGCGAGGTCGACACCAGCTGCATGCCGGTGAAATGGGCGCAGCGTTGGACACGCCGATCTGCCCGAACGAGCGGTACTGGTTTCATCTGCCCGAAGGCCCAGCAGGCCCCCGACACGAGGCATAACCGAACACGCGGCCCGACAGCTGCGGCGGCATAGAAAAATGCCACCACGATCGACACCAGCAGCGTACCGCCGTGGTAGCGCAACGATCTGCTGGCTGGGCGTACCGCCGGTACGCGATACCACCAGCGGCAGGATGCCCCAGAACAGGGCGAGGAAGCAGTGCGATCAGGATATTCTGACCGAGGGATCCTCCGCCTTCTTTTCCGTTTTTGCCCCGAACACCTGGAATCACCCCGGCAAGAAACATGCCACCGTACGGCAATGGCAAGGTGGGGCCGATACAGCCGCGCTGTCGATAGTGATGCGCAGGACACGACCCGATACCACCATCCTGGTGCCAGAGTCGCTGGCAAGGCATCGACTTTCTGCTGTCGTCGCCCGCTGCCGGACCAACGACAGCGAACCACAAACGGGCTTCCGTCAGGCCGAGCTGGAACACCAGTCCCGCGTGCTCGCGCATGGCGTGAAGCGGATTTTGGGCCAGCGCTCCTCGGCCACGTTCAGGTCGCTGCGATGGGTGACCGCCGAACGTCGGTGCCTCCACCGAGTCCACGCAATGCGGGCGGCGTTGGCGTCGATGAACTTCTTCAGCTCGTTTGGATCGTCCGACGTGACCCAGCGGGCCATCTGGTGGCGTGCCGGCCCAGTGAGCGCGTTTCCACGCCATGCTCGGTCCTGAGCGGTGGGCCACCACCTCGAACTGCGGCTGACCCAATGGCCCCAGCAACAACGAACCCGCCCAGCGCTGCGGACGGAATACCTGAATGGCCCCCTCACGAGCACCGTGAGCCCTGTACGCAGCTAGCTTGCATCTTCATGGGGTCCAGCCAGCTCACACGATCTAGAGCAGCTCCGGCGCAAGAACGGCAGCCCGGTGAACTGCAGGGTTTCAGACTTCGGTCAGCGTGTCGCCCAGCTGCAGCACGCCGTGGTTGGGCAGGCCGATGATGTCGCCAGCCGGGCATCTGCACCAGCTCCCGCCGCCGCTGCGGCAGGAACGACATGACGGTTCTGCAGTGCGAGTCACTTGCCACTGCGCACCACCTTCAGCTTCATGCCGCGCTCAGGAAACGCCCGGAAGGAAATGCGCAGAAAGGCAATGCGGTCGCGATGCGCCGGGTCCATGATGGCCTGGATCTTGAACACGCACCGGAAAACTTCGGCTCGGTGGGCTCCACCACGCTGCAGCGCAGGCGCGCGCTTACCGGGTGGCGGCGCCAGATCGACCAGCGCATCAGTACCTCGCGCACACCAGAAATTGATGATGGCCGAGACCAAAAGGAATACCGGCGTCTGCTTGCCCGCCAGAAATGCCTCGCGGTCAGATGGCTCCGGACGCGCCGCCTCCTCAACTCGATCTCGCCCTGCGCCTGCTCGTAGTACATGCCAGGCGTTTGCGTGCCCTCGGCGCATTGTCGAGACGGCCGGTTTCGTCGTCTTCTACGCGCCGGCACGGTCCTGCCCGGCCCGGAAGACGCGCATCTACTCACTTGCGCGGATCGATCACCCGCCAGTCTTGTCATCGCAGCGGGTGAGCCGCAGTGGGCATGCCCAACGCGTGCTCTCGATTTCGTCCAGGGTTTCGAGGCGGCTCGCGCACCTCGCGGTCCATCTTGTTGATAAGAACGTGATGATGGGCGTATTGCGCGCCGGCACACCTCCAGCAGAGCGCAGCGTCTGCGGCTCGCGACACCGTTGGCAGCGTCGGTCACCATCAGCGCGCGGCATCCACCGCCGTCAGCACCCGGTGGTGTCTTCGGAGAAGTCCTTGTGGCCAGCGTGTCCAGCAGGTTGATGACGCAGTCGCGGTACTCCATCTGCGTCACCGGGCTGGCCACCGGATACCACGCTGCTTCTCGATCTCCATCCAGTCGGACGTGGCGCTGACGCGACCTTGCGCGCCTTCACGCTGCCCGCGATCTGGATGGCCCCTGCGTACGGCAGCAGCTTCTCGGTGAGGGTTGTGCCACGTCGGGTGGAGATGATGGCAAAGGTGCGCGGCTGCCTCGTCTTCGGTGTGTGGTCATGGTGGCGGGATTCTACCGGGTGGGGTGGGTGACTACTGGCCCAGGGCAGATGATGGGCTCTAGCCATCCAGCGTTATAGTGACGAGCAGGGAGAGCCATGATCTGGCAACATCACACAGAACGGTCAGATCACCTTCCGACGACCTTCTCAGGCGATAGGCGTGCGCGCTGGTGACCGGCTCATCTTTGTCCCGGACGAAACGGCCAGTTCCTGCTCAGTGCATCCCGCAGGAATGTCACCACACTGAAAGGCATGTTGGCAAACCCGCCAGGGTTGTCTCCATCAGGAGATGAACGAGGCCGTCGGACGTGCGGCGCCGCGGCACGCTAATCGGCAACGTGCACCATTGCGGCAGCCACCGGCCCCGTCGCCTGCCCGTCCTGCCGGATCACCGGCGTCTGGTTGCGCCAGTCGGCACGAAAAGGTTCCAGCTGTCGGGCAGGAACCTCCACCTGAACAGGCCTCGAAGAGATGCTCATCGACACATGCGTGCTGCCCTCGTTCTGCCTTCCAGCAGCACCGTCAGGAGTTCGGGCGGTGGGTGTCGAGCGGCGTGACATCGTAGGAACCGGCAGGCGGACCCCGCATAGAAACGCCAGCGCATCCACCGTGGCCACCACGCGCGCACGTTGTTGAACGGTGATGGCCACCTGCGCCCCGCCGAACTGGTCACCCAGACTGTCCTCACCGATGAGGCACCGGCCAGCGTGACCAGTGAAATATGTACTGATCGCCTGCCTCATCCGCCGCAGACACACCACTGCCAATGACATCAGCCTGCGGAGCCAGCCCAACATCAGCCCCCGGACTGGAAGCCGCCGTCAGCCCCTCTCCGCCCGTGGACACCCGCCGGGATGCCCCCGCCCACAGGGGCCGACACATCCATTCAACTCCACGGCCGGCGGTACAACACTGGGCGGCGTCACAACATCTGCCAGCGGGACCATACCGGCTGACAGCTGCACCGCAACCGACGGGGCTGCACCAGCGCTGGCGGGACTGCGCCGGCCGAAGAGCGATACCACCAGCCAGCAGGCCCAGCATCCGCTGACGGCACGGCATCGTATGCCACCACGGCGCCTTCCGCGGCACGCAGCGAATCGATCTTGACCGGCAGGATCACCTCCCAGCCGGGCAGACGGATGAGAAACTCCACGTCCACCAGATGACCGGGGTCGTTGAGGGTGTGAAAGCAATACGTAACC